>OBIA01000022.1_pt1 | contig 139132 bp, 108 predicted proteins | sample 1519911 | NCBI WGS metagenome assembly OBIA01 (sample SAMN04209236, study PRJEB22552) | human gut metagenome | biome: gut; material: feces | host: Homo sapiens | place: USA: Oklahoma | reverse complement strand
AAGTACAGTGCTTTTTTGGTGGAGAATAGCGGGATCGAACCGCTGACCTCTTGCAGTCCATGCAAGCGCTCTCCCAGCTGAGCTAAACCCTCACTCGGTTGGCCTTGACAAAAAAGCACCGCACATTTCTGTGCGGTGCTTCTCTTTTTGGTGGAGATTACCGGGATCGAACCGGTGACCTCTTGCATGCCATGCAAGCGCTCTCCCAGCTGAGCTAAACCCCCAGATGTCTGGCCTGTTGCCTGACGACATGGGTTATTATACCAGCCGGAGGGGCGCTTGTCAACAGTTTTTTGCAAAATTTTTTGCAGCAAAAAATCCCCGCAGGGCGGGTGCCCGGCGGGGATCGGGAAGCAGGGGAAGTGCTCTCTTTGAAAAAACTACGCCTTAGCGTGCCTGACGGTCGAAGATCTGCGGGGCTACGCGGCACAGTAGCACAGCGGCCACCATGGTGAGCAGGGTCTCGGGCAGCATATAACTGCCGTTGTAGGTCAGGCTGTAAGTCCATGCGGCCAGACCATCATTCAGGTTGCCCCACACCAGCACGCCGGACAAAAAGCTGCACATAAAGCGCAGGAAACCGGCGGCAAAGGTGCCTACGGCTACGCCCACGGTGCGGTTCTTGAAGGGGCGGGCGAACAGCTCGGCCAGACCCAGTGCCATAAAGGCCAGCACATAGTCCAGCAGCACCTCACCGAGGAAGTAGAGGAAGGTGGAAGCGGGAGGAGGGTAGAAGCCCATGATCATTTGCAGGCAGGCGTTTACAAAACCGGTGAACAGGCCCCACTTTGCGCCGTGGCGGAAGGACACCAGCACAAAGGGCAGCATGCTCAGCAGGGTAATGCTGCCGCCGTTGGGCATGGTGAAGAACTTGATGTTGGAAAGCACCGTGCCAATGGCGATCATCAGGGCGCATTCCACCAGAATACGGGTCTTGGAATAGGTTTTGGACATGATGAAAAAATTCCTCTCTCATAGTAGTACACAAAAACAAAATGCGCCTGCCGACAGCAGACGCATGGAGGTTTGTTGAACGTACCGGACAGTTCCGCAAACTCCCTACGCCGGCATTGCCCGGATCAGGTAAAGGGTACTCCGCGCGATGCGGATCTCAGCCTTACGGCACCCCTGTTTTTATGTCCGCCCACAGTATACGCGCCGGGGGACAAAATGTCAAGCCCGCAGACATATTCCGCCCCGGCGGCGCGTATGTTATACCATTGCAAAGCTGGAACGCAGGGAGGCGGGATATGAAAGCCGATCCGGAACAGCGCGCCGTGCAGCTGGGCGAGTACATTGCCGCCCACAACGCCACGGTGCGGGCAGCGGCGGCTGCGTTCGGGTGCAGCAAGTCCACCGTGCACAAGGACGTTGCCGTGCGGCTGCGCAGCATCAGCCCTGCGCTGTACGGGCAGGTGCGTGCCGTGCTGGCGCGCAACAAGGCCGAGCGTCACCTGCGGGGCGGGGCTGCCACCCGGCGCAGATACAGCCGCCGCTAAACCCCAAAAAGACCGCTGCATTGTGCAGCGGTCTTTTTTGAGCCACTTTTTCATGGAGGGCGCAGCGAAAAGCGGCTGCTTTTATCCCCCGGTGTGGAACTGCTGCAATGCGCCTTTTTCCAGCCGGCTTACCTGTGCCTGACTGATGCCGATCTCCTGCGCCACCTCCATCTGGGTCTTACCGCGCAGATACCGCAGCTCCATAATGCGCTTTTCCCGGGGCGTAAGGGCGGCTACCGTGTCCCGGAACTGCAACCCGCTGATCCAGCTTTCCTCGCTGTCCGGGTCGCGCACCTGATCGATGACATACATCGCATCGCCGCCGTCGGTGTACACCGGCTCGTCAAGGCTGAGCGGCTCCACCACCGATTCCAGCGCGGCGGTCACCTCGCGCCGGGCAAGGCCCGCTGCGGCGGCGATCTCGTCCATGGTGGGCTCGCGCCCCAGCTGCTTTTCCAGCGCTTCCCGCGCCTGCATGGCGCGATAGGCGGTGTCCCGCAGGGTACGGCTTACCCGCAGGGCGTTGTTGTCCCGCAGGAATCGCCGTATCTCCCCGATGATCATCGGCACGCCGTAGGTGGAAAAACGCACCGGCTGCGCGGGGTCAAAATTGTCGATGGCTTTGATCAGCCCGATGCACCCCACCTGAAACAGGTCGTCCAGATTTTCGCCCCGCTGGGCAAACCGCTGCACCACGCTGAGCACCAGCCGCAGGTTGCCCTCCACCATCCGCGCCCGGGCAGCTTTGTCCCCGGCGTGGGCAAGGGTGAGCAGCTGACGCTTTTCCGCTTCGGTCAGCACAGGCAGCTGCCCCGTGTTCACACCGCATAGCTCTACCTTGTTGTACATCCAAACGCCCCCGGTCTTTTAGCTTTACCGGAAGTATGGCTCTGTGCGCCGGGCGCTATGCGTGGAAAAAATTGAGCGCCCCTCCGCAAGAGAGGGACGCTTTATAGACAAATCTGTAATTTTATGGTATGCTGTGACTGGCGGTGCAAGCCGTCCATCAGGCGCTGTGCCCACAAACGCAGGACGGGTTGCGGCACCCAGTATCCGCTTCGTGCCTTGGGCGGCACTTGCGTCTTACTGGCCGCTGCCCCAACCTCGCCTCCCTGTTTCTGCCGCAGGCAGTGGTCGGCTCCGTTGCAGCTAGCTCCTTACCGGTACCTGAGTGCCGGGTAAGAGCGAATTTTTTTCTTTGAGATCTCGTTTCTCCCCGGACGCTTAAGGGCGGGAAGGGGGGATGCGTCATGACGTTTGAACAGGTCGTATTGCTGCTCACGCTGCTCGGCGGAGCAATCTACATCACCTTTCAGATCACATGGACTGTATCACACAGTGATGATAAAAAGAAAAAATGACCGTCCTCATGATTCCCCAATCCTGAACGGTCATTTTTCTTTTGATCTAGTATGGTAAGGAGTTAGCCGTTTGCCGGGCCAGCGCCTCTTGTGTTTTTATTATACACGTTCCCACGCGGAATGTCAAGCGCTGTACCTGCGGCTACTCGCTTTCAAGGCGGGTTTTCAGGGTGTGGATGATGCGCTTTTCCAGCCGGGAAATATAGCTCTGGCTGATGCCAAGGGCGTCGGCGGCTTCCTTCTGGGTGCGCTCCACACCGTCGGTAAGGCCGAAGCGCAGCTCCATGATCTGCCGCTCCCGTGCCGAAAGCGCTGCCACGGCGCGGCGCAGCACGGCGCGCTCGGCGTCCTGCTCCAGCTGCTGGCTTACCGCGTTGGCATCGCTGCCAAGGATGTCCGAAAGCAGCAGCTCGTTGCCGTCGCCGTCCACGTTCAAAGGCTCGTCGATGCTGGCTTCCTGCCGGCGGTTGGAGCTTTTGCGCAGGTACATCAGGATCTCGTTGCCGATGCAGCGGCTGGCGTAGGTGGCAAGCTTGATGCTGCGGGCAGGGGTGAAGGTGTTTACCGCCTTGATCAGCCCGATGGTGCCAATGCTTACCAAGTCCTCGGCGGGCACGCCGCTGTTTTCGTACTTTTTTGCCAGATACACCACCAGCCGCAGGTTGTGGGTGATCAGCTCCTCGCGGGCGGCGGCGTCCCCGGCGGCCATGCGGTCAAGCAGGGTTTTTTCCTGCTCGGGGGTCAGGGGCGGGGGCAGGCTGGGCCCGCCCGCCAGATAATGCACCGCGCCGCAGTAGCGCAAACGCCCCCACAGCCGCTGCCACATCTGCCGGAAAAACTGCAACATGGATATCCCTCCTGTGCACCATTTATTATATGTACTATAAAAGGAGCGTGCTCGCCCTCTCAGGCGCTAACGCGCCAGCTCTCCCAAAGGGAGAGCCCTTGGCATAGCGGAAAAGTTTTCAGTTACACCGTAAAGCATGTAGGTACAAAAACTTCATCTGAAAGTGACTCTTTACAAAGGGAAGCACTCTTGTCAAAAGATGAATCAAGCGGGGACTGCCAAGGCCTCTCCCTTTGGGAGAGGTGGATGCGAACGTAGTGAGCAGACGGAGAGGGCGAGCTTGCTGCCCGCAGCGCTGCACTTTCGCAGAAAGCGGCGCTGCAAATGCCGCCCCCCTTTACGACCCTTCCTGCGAAAATGCATTTGTAGCGCTCCGCAGAGCGCTACACCCCCACATCCTCCGCTACATCGTCCCCCAGCAGCAGCGTCCATGCGCCGGCGGGGGCGTCCGGGGCGCAAAAAGCCGCCAGCAGGCCGGGCACGCGGCGCTGCCCGCAGCACAGTGCGGCGGGCACGGCGGGCAGCAGGCAGCGGCCGGTAACGGCGGCGCAGGGCACAAACTGTACCCCAAGCCCGGGGGGCGGGGCAGCGCCGGCGGCAAACCAGCTGTCTAAGGTTTCCCGCAGCGGCGCGGGCAGCCGGCTGCGCACCGGCGGGTACTGCACCAGCACCACCCGCCGCCCGGCAAGGGGGTCCTGCAGGGTAAAGCCGGTGTCGTGGTAAGCCTGCACCGGCACAGCCGCCCCTGCCAGATGCAGCACGGCGGCAAAGCAGCCCCGCTGCGGGCGTCCAAACACCGCCAGCAGCCCGCGCAGCAGCGCATACACCCCGGCGCAGCAGAGCAAAAGCTGCCCCGGGCGCACCGGCAAAAGCACGCTCAGGTTGTTGGCCTGCACCCCGGGCAGCACCACCGCGCCGCACAGCACGCCGTTCAGCGCCGCGTACCACCCGCACAGGCGGGCAAAGCTGCGCGCCCCGGGCACGCCGTAGCACACCGCTACCACGCAGCAGCAGCTGACTATTTTATATAGTACCGCCAGCGGGGGGCACCACGGCGGCGCCAGCAGGGCAAGGGTGCTTACGGCAGCCGCCGCGCTGCCCGCGCACAGCCGCAGCCCGGTGCAGCTGCGCCCGCACAAAAGCCCCGCGCCCAGCAGCAGCGCGGCGGCTGCGGCAAAGTTTACCAGCAGCAATTCGTCCACAAAAACAACTGTTTTCATTGCAAAGCACCGCCTTATGGTTCTGAGAGCCAGTTTTTCATAAAATTGCGAAAAAAACTGTCACACCAGAAAAACCCGCATGAACAGTGCATATTTGCTACAAAAGCCGGGACTGGGTTTCACAGTTTTTACACTTTTTTCAAAAAAGTACTTGAACATTTCTGGAAAGTGTGGTATATTATTGCCATCCTAGTAAGGATTGAGCCGGAAACACCGGTTCGAAAATATTTTTTCTATTTTTGAAGGGAGTAATTCATTATGATGATGCCTGCAAATTTCTCTGCTGTGTCTGAGAACGAAATGACCTACGTTATCGGTGGCGGCGTTGCTGACTACCTGGCCCCCGTGATGGAGTCTGCTCAGTGGCAGAACTTCAGCAAGAACATGGTGACCATCGTCGGTAACAAGTACGTTCAGGGCTTCCTGGACAACACCGTCGGCGCTATGTTCAGCGGCACCTGGAAGCCCGGCGTTGGCATGGCTGGCTTCGGCAAGCAGTTCGGCGACATCTGGGCTGTTAACTACACCAACAAGCTGGGCGATGACACCACCGGCTTCCAGAAGTTCAAGTGGGGCCTGAAGGGCGCTGGCAACATCGCTCTGAACGTTGTTGGCAACCTGGCTGCTATCTACAACCTGGGCTTCGGCACCGCTAAGAACATCGTCAACGAAACCAAGTTCAACTTTGTCTAAGTTTGACTCTTTGACAATGCTTGCGTGACTGTACCCCTAGGGGTGCAGGGAACATACTAGCATAATAACACCCCCGTAGGCTTATGCCTGCGGGGGTGTTTTTGCGTAACTCCCTCAGTCAAAGCCTTGCGGCTTTGCCAGCTCCCTCGGGGAGGGAGCCTCTGGCGAAACCGGACACTTTGCGGTTTTACAGTAAGCTTTGCCGTTATGCCAAAGGCCCCATCCCAGAGGGGGCTGGCATCGAGCGCAGCGAGATGACTGGGGGAGTTTTAGCGTCCTCGCCCTCTCCGTCACGGCTTACGCCGTGCCACCTCTCCCAAAGTGAGAGGCCTTGGCAGTCCACATTTGTTTTATTTTATGGCAAGAGTGCTTCCCTTTGCAAAGAATCGCTTTCAGATGAAACTTTTGTATCTGCAAACTTTACGGTGCAATCGGAAACTTTTCCGCCATGCCAAGGGCTCTCCCTTTGGGAGAGCTGTCACCGAAGGTGACTGAGAGGGCGAGCTCGATGCCCGGCAAAGCCGCAGGCTTTGACTGAGGGGGGTGTTCACACTTCTTTTACCAGACTGTTACTTTCCGTTTTATGCGGTTTGTGGTATACTATGGTCAACATGGGTCACCATGGCTACACTGAAACAGACAGGATGTGAAATCCTCTTATGAAAGATGGCTTTTTAAAGGCAGCTGCTTTTTCGCCCGCCTTGCGGGTGGCAGACTGCACCTATAACGCGCAGCAGATTCTGGAGCAGCTGCAAGCTGCCGCGCAGCGCGGGGTAAAGCTGGCGGTATTCCCGGAGTTTTGCCTTACCGGCTACACCTGCGGCGATTTGTTTTTGCAGCGCACTTTGCAGCAGGGCGCACTGGATGCGCTGGAATGGCTGCTTGCGCAGACCCGCACGCTGGATACCGTGGCGCTGGTGGGCTTGCCGCTGCTGGTACACGGCAAGCTGTACAACTGCGCCGCCGTGCTGTGCCGCGGGCAGCTGCTGGGCATCGTGCCCAAGACCTACCTGCCCAACTACGGCGAGTTCTACGAAAAACGGCAGTTCACCCCCGGCAGCACCGAGGTGCAGACGGTGACTGTCTGCGGGCAGCAGGTGCTTTTTGGTACGTCGCTGCTGTTCCGCTGCCGCCAGATGCCCAGCTTTGTGCTGGGCGTGGAGCTGTGCGAGGACTTGTGGAGCGCGCTGCCGCCTTCCACCTTCCACGCGCTGGCGGGCGCTACCGTCATTGCAAACCTTTCTGCCAGCGACGAGACCGTGGGCAAAGCTGAGTACCGCCGCGCGCTGGTGGCAAACCAGTCTGCCCGGCTGCTGTGCGGCTACCTGTACGCCTCGGCAGGGCACGGTGAAAGCACCACTGACATGGTGTTTGCCGGCCACGACCTCATCGCCGAGGACGGCAGCATTCTTGCCGAGACTGCGCCCTTTGCGGGCGACCATGCCGAGACCGAGCTGGACTGCCAGCGCATGGAAGCCGAGCGTGCCCGCAACACCAGCTTTGAGCCCAGCGCCGAGGGCTACGTCACGGTGGAATTTGACCTTGCACCGGAGGAAACGGTGCTCACCCGCCGCATTGACCCTGCGCCCTTTGTGCCGGGCGACCCGCAGCGCCGCGCCGCCCGGTGCGAGCTGATTTTAAAAATGCAGGCCGACGGCCTTGCCAAGCGGCTGGAGCACGCCCGCGCAAAAACGGCGGTCATTGGCATTTCCGGCGGCTTGGACAGCTGCCTTGCGCTGCTGGTGGCAGTGCGCGCCATGAAGCAGCTGCACCGCCCCGCCGCCGATGTGCTGGCGGTGACAATGCCCTGCTTTGGCACCACCAAGCGCACCCGCAGCAACGCCGAAATTTTGTGCGGGGAGCTGGGCGTGAGCTTTCAGGAGATCCGCATTGCCAACACCGTGCGCAGCCACTTTGCGGATATCGGGCAGGACGAAAAGGTGCTGGACGTCACCTTTGAAAACGGGCAGGCGCGTGTGCGCACGCTGGAGCTGATGGATCTTGCCAACCGCACCGGCGGCCTTGTGGTGGGCACGGGCGACCTTTCGGAGCTGGCGCTGGGCTGGGCGACCTACAACGGCGACCACATGAGTATGTACGGCGTAAATGCCGGTGTGCCCAAAACGCTGGTGCGCTATCTGGTGCAGTACGAAGCCGAGACTGCCGCCACCGCCGCTTTGCACGATGTGCTGCTGGATATTCTGGCTACCCCGGTCTCGCCGGAGCTGCTGCCCGCCAAGGACGGCGAAATTGCACAGATCACCGAGGATCTGGTGGGCCCCTACGAGCTGCACGATTTTTACTTGTATTATGTGCTGCGCTGCGGCTTTGGCCCGGCAAAGATCTACCGGCTGGCAAAGGCTGCCTTTGCGGGCAGGGCAGAGTACACGGACGCCGTGCTGTACAAGTGGCTGCGCAACTTCTACTGGCGCTTTTTTGCCCAGCAGTTCAAACGCAGCTGCCTGCCGGATGGCCCCAAGGTGGGCAGCGTGACCCTTTCGCCCCGGGGCGACTGGCGGATGCCCAGCGATGCCTGCGCCACCCTTTGGCTGGCAGAGCTGGAGCAGCTCAAGCCCGGGGAGCAGTAAGCTATGAAGAACAAAAAGCTTTTGACCAATATCCTGTTTGCAGCGGTGGTGCTGGCCATCGCAGCGGTACTGCTGGCCGTGCGCAGCCACAGCGCCACCGGCGGAAAACTGGCTGCCCAGCTGATCTATGGCGACAACAATGCCGTGCTGGACATTCCGCTGGACAAGGACGAGACTTACAGTGTGGACACCGGTTATTATACGGTGCATATAGAGGTAAAGGACGGCAGCGCGCGGTTTATTGAATCGCCCTGCCCGGATCACATCTGCGAGGGCTTTGGCTGGCTGTCGGCGGAGGATCAGACCGCCACCTGCCTGCCCGCCCGCGCCGTGCTGACCATCGTTCCGGTGGGCTAAAAAAGGAGTATTCTCATGTTGGACGAAAACGAGCATTCCCGCAAGGAGGACGGCCGCTCCCTGCACCGCCTTTTGCACAAGACTGAGCAGCAGGACGCCACCGTGGAGGTGGACAGCGCCGCGTTTTTCTCGGAGCTGCCGCCGGAGCAATCTGCTCCGCCGCCCCGCCGCCCGCAGCAAAACACCCCCCGCACCACGGTGTCCGGGGGAAATGGGGCATACCAGCCCCCGAAACGAGGGAAGATCTTGCTGATCGTACAGGCAATTTTAAGCGTTCTGGCGCTGGTGCAGCTATGGCGCACCCAGATGCTGCCGGTGCTGTATCTGGTGGTGCTGGCGGCGCTGCTTGCACTGCTGTGGCTGCTGGTCAAGCGCTGTCAGGAGTACAAAACTGCAGGCGCGGTGTCCCGGGCATTCTCGGTGGTGCTGTGTGCTGCCATGGCGCTGGGCTGCGTGTGGGCGCAGCAGGGTCTGACGGCGCTGGGCGATATGACCACCGGCTTTTTGAGCGATGCCGAGGCGAAAAAGATCACCAAAGAGCCTTTTGTGGTGTACCTGAGCGGCGTGGATACCCGCGGCGAGCTGACCGAAAAAGCCCGCAGCGATGTGAATATCATTGCCGCCGTGAACCCCGAGACCAAGCAGGTGGTGCTGATCAACACCCCGCGCGATTACTATGTGGATCTTGCCGGAACAAACAGCAAGGATAAGCTGACCCATGCCGGCCTTTACGGCGTGCAGACCAGCATGGACACCCTTGGCAACCTTTACGGGGTGGATGTGCAGCACTACATCCGCATCAATTTTGCAGGCTTTATCAACATCGTTGATGCGCTGGGCGGCGTGGACGTATACTCCGATCAGGCGTTCACCTCGGTGGGCAGCCCCGGCTACTACGACCCCACCACCTTTGCCGAGGGCTGGAACCATCTGGACGGCAAGGCTGCGCTGGCCTTTGCCCGCGAGCGCCACGCCTTTAAGACCGGCGATGTGCAGCGCGGCATCAACCAGATGAAGGTGATCGATGCCATGCTGAACAAGATCAAGTCCCCGGCGCTGCTGATGGGATTTTCCAAGATCATGGATTCTGCCGCCGATTGCTTCGTCACCAGCCTTTCCCAGAACCAGATCAGCGCGCTGGTGCGGATGCAGCTGAGCGATTTTGCAGAGTGGAACATTGAAAGCTACACCGTTACCGGCTCCTCCGGCAGCAGCACCAAGTGCTACTCCGCCAAGGGGCAGAAGCTCTATGTCATGAAACCGGACGAAAACTCCGTGGCAAAGGCCAAGGAGATGGTCGCGGCGGTGTTGGGCGGCGAGGGCACGGTAAGCTCCACCACCCAGACCCCGGAAAAGACGGACGTGTACACCCCCACCGCCGACCCCGATGCCGCTGTCTCTGTGCCTGAGACGCCCGCCGACAGCGTGATCGTGGAAGAACCGGCGGAAAGCGTGCCCGAACAGTCTGGTGAGCAGCCTGCGGAGCAGCCCGCCGAACAGCCGGCAGAGCAGCCTGCGGAAACGCCCGCCGAGCAGCCCGCTGCCACCGAGACGCCCCAGCCGGAGCCCCCCGCCGAGGGCGGCAGCACCGAGACGCCCGCCGTCAGCCTGCCCACGCAGGAGCAGGTAGAGCAGACCGCAGGCTCGCTGTACAGTGCCGCTTCCACCGTGCTGGACGCCATCCTTGGCGGCAGCGGGAACTGAGTGAGATCCATCTAAAAAAGAACCGTTGCACAAAATAGCGTGCAACGGTTCTTTTTGCGCGTAATAAAACATCACGTGAGTGTATTTTTGTTGGCGAGGACGTTGACCTTTTTACGTTACTGCAACAAAAAAGCTGCCTGCATAGCAGCAGACAGCGCAAAAACACAAAAGGGAAAACGAGATAGACCGTAAGCCGGGTTCTGTATTAAACGACGATCTGTCTAGGCCTGCCATTGCTGACAGGCTCGTGCCGCCTTCGGGACACGCGAGCAGCGCTGTACGTCCCATATAGGCGTTGCTTCCGGTAGGGTTTACAAAGCCGCATGGTCACCCATGCGCTGGTGAGCTCTTACCTCGCCGTTTCATCCTTACCGCATTGCTGCGGCGGTTTGTTTTCTGTTGCACTTTCCCTAAGGTCACCCTCGGCTGCCGTTAGCAGTTACCGTGCTCTGTGAGGCCCGGACTTTCCTCAGAGCGGTCAAAGCCGCCCCGCCGCCGTATGTTCCACTCGTTTTCCGTTCCTCATGATACCATAAAAAAGTAAGATTTGCAAGTGAAACGGATTTTTGTTATAATATCATTTGTATTTTTTGTGGATTTTGCAGGGGAGGGGCAGGCCATGCAGCTGTATTTTGCCGTGCCGGATACGGCTACCACCCACGAGGGGGTGCTGGTGCGCAGCTTTCTGCGCCAGTGTGCCGTCTCTACCGACCTTGCCCGGGCGGTCAAGTTCCGGGGCGGCGGCTTTTTTGCGGACGGTGTGCCTGTGCTGGCAAACCGGCGCATCTTCCCCGGGCAGGTGCTTTCCTTTGCCCTGCCGCCGGAAGGGGACGGTGTGACCCCGCAGCCGGAGATCCCGGTCAAGGTGGTCTACGAGGATGCCTTTGCTGTGGTGCTGGAAAAGCCGCCGCAGCTGGCAGTGCACCCCACCCTGAACTACCCCGGCGGTACGCTGGCAAACGGCTACGCGGCGTGGGCGGCTGCCCACGGCCACAGCCCGGTGTTTCGCCCGGTGAACCGCATTGATAAGGACACCAGCGGCCTTGTGCTGGCGGCGAAAAACGCCTACGCCGCACCGCTGCTGGCGGGCGGGGTGGCAAAGCTGTACTATGCCGTTGCGCAGGGCGCGCTGCCGCTGGGGGAAGGGGTCATCGATGCACCCATCGGCCGCCGGGGCGACAGCATCATCGGGCGCTGCGTTACCCCCGAGGGCAAGCCCAGCCGCACGGAGTATACTATTATAAAGGAAGAAAACGGCCTTAGCCTTGCGGCCTGTGTGCCGGTGACCGGCCGCACCCACCAGATTCGGGTGCATTTTGCGTCTATTGGCCATCCGCTTGCCGGGGACGACCTTTACGGCGGCAGCCGGGAGCGCATTGGCCGGCAGGCGCTGCACTGCGCCCGGCAGAGCTTTGCGGTGCCTGTGTACACCCCGCTGCCGGACGGCATCCGGGTGGAAATGCCCTTGCAGCTGCGCACGGTCACGGTGGAAAGCCCGCTGCCGCCGGATATGGAAGGGCTTTTTTCGTGAAAACTGCGTGAAAAAGTAGCCAAATTTTATGTAAGCGCTTGTTTCAAACCGTGCAAAGTGTATAATAAAAAAGAGAGCGTATTGTGTACAGGCCCTGTTGGCCTTTTGAACAGGGGAACGTACACCATCTAGCTGCTGCGTTCCGGGCCGAAAAAATGCCCTGCAGCGGCGCAGGAAGGAGAAAATCTCGTTGACTGAAGATAAAACAAAGGAGCAGCAGCCCGCTGCGCAGCCGGTACGGCAGACCCGCCGCCAAAAGCTGCGCTCGCTGTGGGCACAGCTCCAGTGCCGGGGTGTGCTGCGGCGGCACAGACTGCGCCGCAAGCGTCAGCACCGCCGGGAAACGCTGTGGCATAAGCTGCTGCACAACCCCGTAGCGCCCATGGTGGGCGAGGCACTGTACGCCATCGGCTTTTCCGCCGAGTATGCGGTCATCCGTACCGGGCGCCGTTTGCAGCACGGGCTGCAGCGTCTGCTGCAGATGGGCAGAGATCTGCTGAAAAATATTGCATCCATGGCCTTTCCCGGGGCGGCGCGGCTGCTGCGGGATCTGTTTGGCCCGGTGGTGCTTGCCCTGCGGGGCACCGGGGCGCTGCTGCGCCACGCACACCGGGTGCGCAAGCAAAAAGGCTTTGGCGCTGCGCTGCGCGCAAGCGGGCACTTCATTGCGGAGGGCATCGCCGATAACATCCGCCTTGTGCCTCGCATGGCCATGTATGTGCTGCCGGCGGCAGCACTGGCTGTTATGGTGACGGTGTTCCAGACCACCATCCGTCAGCCTTACGCTTTGCAGGTGCAGGTGGACGATAAAACTGTGGGCTATGTGGCCAACGAAGAGGTGTTCAACTCTGCGCTGGAGGCTGTGCAGCAGCGTATCAACTATTCCGGTACAGAGCAGGCGCGCTTTACCGTGGAGCCTACTTATTCCGTGACCGTCGCCCATGACGTGATGGACGAAAATGACGTGGCTGACGCTATCCTCAAAACCTCCAGCGACCAGATCAGCGAGGGTACGGCTTTGTATCTGGACGGCGAGCTGACCGCCGTATGCGCGGATGGCACCGGTCTGCAACGATACATCAGCAGCCTGCTGGAACCCTACGAGAACCCGGACGACCCCAACACCACCGTGGGCTTCAACAAGGATGTCACGCTGGAAAACGGCATCTACTTCAACGAGAGCTTCCAGGAGGAAGCTGAGGTGGAGCAGCTGCTCTCCGGCGTGCAGCAGGCGGAAAAATCCTACACGGTGCAGAACGGCGATACCATCTGGTCCATTGCCCAGAAAAACGGCCTGACCGTGAAGGAACTGTGCGAAATGAACACCGGCTTTACCGCCAACGGCGAAAACGGCCTGACACAGGATTCCAAGATCCTGCCCGGCGATGCACTGACCGTGGTGCGGGAGGAGGAGACGCTGGAGGTGCGCATCACCAAGGTGGAAAGCTGGGAGGAAGAGATCGCCTACACCACCGAGACCACCAAGTCCAACGAGCTGAACTCCGGTACCAAGCGCGTTACCCAGAAGGGTGAGAACGGCATCCGCACCGTGACGGCACAGCGGGTGTACGATACAAACGGCAATCAGCTTTCCCAGCAGATTTTGAGCACCGTGGTGACCAAGGAGCCTGTGACTGAAAAAGTTACGGTGGGCACCAAAAAGGTGTCCTCCGGTGCATCCTATATCACCGGCAGAGGACAGTTTATCTGGCCGGTGCCCGGCTATCGGAACTGCTCCCGCTGGTACGGCGGCAGCCACAAGGGCGTGGATATCTGCGCCGCCGCCGGTACGCCTATCTATGCTTCGGCAGGCGGTACGGTGACCAAGGCCGGCTATAACCGCGCCGGTGCAGGCAACGGCTACGGCAACTCCATCATCATCAGCCATGGCAACGGCTACACCACCTTGTACGCCCACTGCCTGTCGCTGGTGGTGCACGCCGGTCAGTCGGTCAAGCAGGGTCAGCTCATCGGCTATGTGGGCAGCACCGGACGTTCCAGCGGCAACCACTGCCACTTCGAGATCCGGCGCAACGGCTCTTACATCGCACCGCAGAACGTGTTCAACCGCAGCAAATATCGGTAAATAGCAGCAAGGGCTTTTCCACAGGGGAAAGCCCCTCTGCTGTATCATGAATAAAAAGGAGAGATCATCTATGTCTACCCCTCACATCAGCGCAGAAATGGGCGATTTCGCCAAGACAGTCCTTATGCCGGGTGACCCCCTGCGTGCCAAGTTTATTGCCGACACCTTTTTGCAGGATGTCCGGCAGGTGACCGGTGTGCGCGGGATGCTGGGCTTTACCGGCACCTACGAAGGCCGTCCCATCAGTGTGATGGGCAGCGGTATGGGAATGCCCTCCATCGGCATCTACTCCTACGAGCTGTTCAGCTTCTACGGCGTGGAAAACATCATCCGCATCGGCTCTGCCGGCAGCTATACCGAAAAGGCCAAGCTGTTTGACACCGTGCTGGCTACCGGCGCCGTGAGCGAGAGCAACTACGCCCGGGTACAGAGCGGATTTACCGGCAACATCACCCTGCCCAGCGCAGCTTTGAATGAAAAGCTGCGTGCCTCCGCTGCAAAGCAGGGCATCCCCCTGATCGAGGGCAACATCCACTCCTCGGATGTGTTCTACCGCCAGCCCTCGGACGCAAAGCCCACCTACTGGGAAAAGCTGCGGGACGAGGATGGCTGCTTGTGCGTGGAGATGGAAAGCTTTGCCCTGTTTGCCAACGCGCAGGTGCTGGGCAAGAACGCCGCCTGCCTGCTGACCATCTCGGACAGCTTTGTGGCCCCCGGCATCACCACCGCCGAGGAGCGCCAGAAGAGTTTTACCGACATGATGAAGGTCGCTCTGGGCGCAGAGTACTGATCGCATAATTTTCCAGCGCGGCTGCCGCCCCAAGGCACAGCCGCGCTGTTTTTGCCCATAAAAGGAGGAAACAGCATGACAAAATTGACCATGGAAGAAAAGCAGCAGCTGATCCGCATGGCACTGGCCGCGCGGGAAAAGGCCTATGTGCCTTACAGTGATTTTATGGTGGGCGCTGCGCTGCGCGCTGCGGACGGCCGCATCTTTACCGGCTGCAACGTGGAGAACGCCGCCTTTACCCCCACCAGCTGCGCCGAGCGCACCGCCCTGTTCAAGGCGGTGGCGGAGGGCGTGACCGCGTTTACGGATATCGCCGTGGTGGGCAGCCGCCGGGGCGAAGTGAACCGGCAGATCACCTCACCCTGCGGGGTGTGCCGTCAGGCACTGTTTGAGTTCGGCGGGCCGGAGCTGAACGTCATTATGGCAAAGACCCCGGAGGATTTCATCGAGCGCAGCATGGACGAGCTGCTGCCCTTCGGCTTTGGCCCCTCCAACGTGGCGGGCAACAGCGCCGTGGAAGGGGAGTAAGTGTTCTTCTTTGAAAAACAGCGCAAGCAGGGGAAAATTGGTGAATAAGCATTACTTTTTTATAAATTATACAAGGGATTTGTAAAGAATTTGTAATCGGAAATTGCTTGCATCTGTCACTTCCACCCGCTATACTTGAGCCAGTAAATGTGTCAGAGTGCACATTTCATTCATTTGACGCAATTTTTTAAAATAAAAGGAGAGTTTCTTATGAAGATTTCTCGTCGTAACTTTCTGGCTGTGGCCGGTGCTGCTGCCGCTGCCGCTGCTCTGACCGCCTGCGGCGGTTCCTCCGCTTCCTCTACCAGCACTGCTTCTTCCGCAGCTGCCAGCTCTTCCGCCGCTTCCGGCGCAGCAGACGGCGCTGAGAAGATCGCCAAGGTCGCTCTGGCCTGCGATACCGGCACGATCGATGATGAGAGCTTCAACCAGGCTTGCTGGACTGCTGTCTCCAACTACATGGGCGACAACTGCCAGAACTACATCCCCGATTCCGATGCTTCCGATGAGGACCGCGAGACCATGATCCGTCAGGCTGTCAACGATGGCGCTGACGTCATCGTCTGCGTGGGCTACCTGTACGGTGCATCTCTGGCATGGGCTGCCGAGCAGTACCCCGACATCAAGTTCATCGCGGTCGACGTGACCCAGGGCGATATCGGCACCGACAGCATCCCCGCCAACTGCTACTGCATCACCTTCAAGGAGGAGCAGGCAGGTTATTTGGCAGGCTACGCCGTTGTCAAGGACGGCTACACCAAGCTGGGCTTCCTGGGCGGCATGGCTGTGCCCGCCGTTATCCGTTACGGCTACGGCTATGTGCAGGGCGCTGACGCTGCTGCAAAGGAGCTGGGCACCAACATTGACATCAACTACTTCTACGGTGGCCAGTTCTACGGCGATGCCAACATTACCTCCCGTATGGAGGGCTGGTATGCCAACGGCACCCAGATCGTCTTTGCCTGCGGCGGCGGCATCTACACCTCCGCTGTCGAGGCTGCCCTGAAGAACAACGGCTATGTTGTGGGCGTTGACGTTGACCAGAACTACATCGGCGTGAACGGCGTTGAGAAGGACGGCTACGCATACAACCCGTTCATCACCTCCGCCATGAAGGGCCTGTCTGAGTCTGTCAGCACCGCTCTGGGCGACATCGAGGCCGGCGAGTGGGGCGAGATCGCTGCCACCAACGGCAACTTCGGCCTGCAGGAGGGTGAATACGTCGGTCTGCCCACTGCTGACGGCAGCTGGAACTTCAAGACCTTCACCAAGGACGAGTACGAGACCGTGAAGGGCAAGATCGCCTCCGGTGAGATCATTGTGGACAACAGCTCCGATGACGCTACCAAGCCCACCGTCAGCGAGTTCACCAAGGTCAACTACATCCAGTAATCGCTTTCCCGGAATTACTCCCGTGAATAGGGGCGGGGTGCTCATGCAGGGGCACCCCGCCCTTTTTTGTATGCCTGTGTAGGAGAAACAGGGAGCAAATCATGCAGACTGTACAAAAGTAATACTTTTACTTGTGCTTTTTGACAAAAAATAAAAAAGCCGTGTGCAAACCGCAAAAAATCAGGTATAATGGTTTGTAGAATAGAAAAGGTGTCGTTACGGCACGAAAGGAGAGTGAGCAGATTGGCAGAGGATTATGTGATCGAGATGCTCCACATTACCAAGGAATTCCCGGGTATCAAGGCAAACGATGATATCACCCTGCAGCTGCGCAAGGGCGAGGTACACGCCCTTCTGGGCGAGAACGGTGCGGGCAAAAGTACGCTGATGAGCGTGCTGTTCGGCCTGTATCAGCCGGAACAGGGCAAGATCCTGAAAAACGGCAAGGAGGTTGCCATCCGCAACCCCAACGATGCCAACGCACTGGGCATCGGCATGGTGCACCAGCACTTCAAGCTGGTGGAATGCTTCAGCGTGCTGGACAACATCATTCTGGGCGTGGAGCCCAACAAGATGGGCTTTTTGCAGAAGGCCGAGGCACGCAAAAAGGTGATGGCGCTGAGCGAAAAGTACGGTCTGCGGGTGGATCCGGATGCCCTGATCAGCGATATCTCGGTTGGTATGCAGCAGCGCGTGGAGATCCTGAAGATGCTGTACCGCGACAACGAGATCCTGATCTTTGACGAGCCCACCGCTATGCTGACCCCGCAGGAGATCGACGAACTGATGGAGATCATGCGCGGGTTCAAGAAGGAGGGCAAGTCCATCCTGTTCATCACCCATAAGCTCAACGAGATCATGGCTGTGGCCGACCGCTGCACCGTGCTGCGCAAGGGCAAGTATATGGGCACGGTGGATATCAAGGGCACTACCAAGGAAGAGCTTTCCCGCCGCATGGTGGGCCGTGACGTGCAGCTGCAGGTGGAAAAGCAGCCCGCGCACCCCGGCGAGACCGTGCTGGACGTGGAAAACGTTACCATCCACAATGACCAGCGCAAGAAGGACGTGGTGAAGGATGTGTCCTTCAAGGTGCACGCAGGCGAGATCGTTTGTCTGGCGGGCATCGAGGGCAACGGCCAGACCGAGTTCATCTACGGCCTGACCGGCCTGAGCAAGCTGTCTAGTGGCAAGCTTACGCTGGACGGCAAGGATATCACCCACGAGAGCATCCGCCAGCGCTCCAAGGACGGCATGGGTCACATCCCGGAGGACCGCCACAAGCACGGTCTGGTGCTGGATTTCAGTCTGGAAAACAACATCGTGCTGCAGCGCTACTGGCAGCCGGAGTTCCAGAAGGGTGGCTTTATCCGTGCCGATAAGGTGCGCGAGTACTCCGACCGGCTGATCGAGCAGTACGACGTGCGCAGCGGTCAGGGCAGTGTGACCACCGTGCGCAGTATGTCCGGCGGCAACCAGCAGAAGGCCATCATCGCCCGCGAGATCGACCGCGACCCCAAGCTGCTGGTGGCAGTGCAGCCCACTCGTGGTCTGGACGTGGGTGCTATTGAGTACATTCACCGCCAGATCGTGGCCGAGCGCGACAAGGGCAAGGCCGTGCTGCTGGTCAGCCTTGAGCTGGACGAGGTGATGAACCTTTCTGACCGCATCCTTGTAATGTACGAGGGCGAGATCGTGGGCGAGTTTGACCCCAAGACCACCACCGTGCAGGAGCTGGGTCTGTATATGGCAGGCGCCCGCAAGCAGGGAAAGGAGGAGCAGTAACACATGAATAAGAAAAAACTTTCCCGCAGCGGCAGCCTGCAAAGTTCTGTTACCAGCGTGCTGGCTGCACTGCTGTGCATCCTGATTGGTTTGCTGGTGGGCTTTCTGGTGCTGGTGGCCATCAACCCCGCACACGCATGGGGCGATGGTTTTGTGCGCATCATCAAGGGCGGCTTCCACGATGCCCCCTACGGCGTGGGCAAAGAGCTTGCCAATGCCGCACCCCTGATCATGACCGGCTTGTCCGTGGCCTTTGCCTTCAAGACCGGCCTGTTCAACATCGGTGCAGCCGGTCAGTATACGCTGGGCGCTTACGGTGCGCTGTACTGCGCCATCATGCTCAAGCTGCCCTGGTTCGTCTGCCTGCTGGCAGCAGCAGTGCTGGGCGGCCTGTGGGGCGCGATCCCCGGCTTTTTCAAGGCCTACTTCAACATCAACGAGGTCATTACCTCCATTATGTTCAACTGGATCGGTCTGTATCTGGTAAATGAGCTCATTTACCAGAACGGCACCGGCCCCATGTACGACGTGCGCAACACCCGTACTTTGAACCTGAGTAAGAACGCCGATTTTGCCCAGTCCCTGATCCCGGACTTCGGCCTGAACAAGCTGTTCCAGACCAACAGCACCACCATTGCCATCTTCTTGGCAGCAGCGGTGGCCGTGCTGATCTGGGTGGTGCTGAACAAGACCACCTTCGGCTACGAGCTCAAGGCTGTTGGCCTGAACAAGAACGCCGCCCGCTATGCCGGTATCAACGAGAAGAAGAACATCATCCTCTCCATGGCCATTGCCGGTGCGCTGGCAGGCTTCGGCGCAGGCCTGTTCTATCTGTCCAATGTGTCCCAGTGGAACCCGCTGAACTCCACCAGCCTGCCGGGCATGGGCTTCAACGGCATCTCGGTGGCACTGCTGGCAAGCTCGAACCCCATCGGTACCGTGTTCTCTGCGCTGTTCATCTCCCATATCTCGGTCGGCGGCTCCTTCCTGTCCACCAAATTTTACCCCACTGAGATTTCGGATCTGATCAGCGGCATCATCATCTATCTGTGCGCATTCTCCATGCTGTTCCGGGGCAAGATCCAGAGCCTGCTGTTCCGAAATGCCGAAAAGACCAACGTGAACGCAGAGCCTGCGCCTGCCGCAGAAAAGACCAAAAAGGAGGGCAAGTAATATGCTGCTTCTGATCAAATATACCCTGCTGTACGGCATCGTGCTGATGCTGGTGGCACTGGGCGGTATGTTCAGCGAACATTCCGGCATCATCAACATTGCGCTGGAGGGCATCATGGTCATCGGCGGTGTGGCCGGTGTGCTTACCCTGACCATGCTGCCTGCAAGCCTTTCGCCCTTCCTTGTGGTGCTGATCTCCATTCTGGTGGCAGCGCTGGCGGGCGTGATCTACAGCCTGCTGCTGGCTTTTGCCTCCATCAATCTGAAGGCGGACCAGACCATCGGCGGCACGGCACTGAACCTGCTGGCTACCGCCATTGCCGTGGTCATCTCCAAGTACTTCAGCGAGAGCGGCAGCGCCAAGCTGAACTACTCCAACAAGCCCTTCCTGTTCAGCATCGGCGGGCTGGAGCTCAGCGTGTTCGTGCCGCTGGGGCTGATCTTGCTGGTGGTCAGCTATATCGTGCTGTACAAGACCCGCTTCGGCCTGCGTCTGCGTGCCTGCGGCGAGCATCCGCAGGCTGCGGACTCGGTGGGCATCAACGTCTACAAGATGCGCTACGCCGGTGTCATCCTTTCCGGTGCGCTGGGCGCGATCGGCGGTCTGGCTTATATCGTGCCCCCGGTGCAGACCTGGAACTTTGAAGTCGGCGTGGCCGGTGCAGGCTTTCTGGCACTGGCAGTTATGATCTTTGGCCAGTGGAAGCCCTTCCACATCTTTGGCGCAGCCATGTTCTTTGCTGTGTTCAAGAGCCTTGCCAACATTGCAGACTCCACCTTCCTTGCGCAGCTGCACTGGTCCAGCAACATCTATAATATGATGCCCTTCGTGGCATCCATGGTCATTCTGGCCTTCACTTCCAAGAACAGCATGGCGCCCAAGGCCGAGGGTATTCCCTACGACAAGGGCTCCCGTTAAACGCTTTCGCTGAAAATCCATAAAAAGGGCATCCGCAGCCATCAAAGTGCTGCGGATGCCCTTTTTTGTACGGGAAATGGCAAATTTTGTTCATTTGTTTGCCGGCAGAAAATGGCATTTTCTGCTTGTAAAATACGCCGGGATATGTTATCATTAAAAAACGAATGTGTATCTATAGGAACCCGGTGTACGTTTCTTGCACTGCGGAGAACAAGAAAGGTGAGTTTCTCTATTATGGACGAAAAAACAACTATGGGACAGTCGCTTCAGAACATGGAGGACGAAGAGACCATTGATCTGATGGAGCTGGCGCGCCTGCTGTGGGCTCATGCTGTGCAGATCGTGGCAGCAGCTGTGGCCGCAGCGCTGATCTGCCTGCTGGTGTGTATGTTTGTGCTTACACCCAAGTATCAGGCTTCCATCAACATGATCGTGAATACCCGGCAGGATAGTTCCTCCACCTTCACCAGTGATAACTTCAACACGGCGAAAAACCTGATCAGCACCTATGCAGTCATCATCAAGGGCAACACCGTGCTGAACGAGGTGATTGATAAACTGGATCTGGATATGACCTACACCGAGCTGTACGATATGGTGGAAGTGACCAGTGTGGACTCTACCCAGATCATGCAGATCACTGTAACCGATACCGATGCAGAGCGTGCAGGCGAGATCGCCCAGACGATTTCCGAGATCGTGCCCGAGGTGCTGGTGGAAAAGGTGGAAGCCGGCTCCTGCAAGGCAGTGAGCGATATCGAGATCGACCCCAACAAGGTGTTCCCCCAGACTACGAAGTATGTTGTGCTGGCCGGCCTGCTGGGTGCTGTTCTGGTGTGCGGCATTCTGGTGCTGGCACATCTGCTGCACGATACCGTTGTGGACGATGAAGATGTTCAGAAGAAGCTCGGCCTGCCCGTGCTGGGCCTGATCCCGGAGGTGTAAGACGATGTGGAATCTGTTTGGTAAAAAGAAGAAAGAAAGCGAGCACCGCACTCTGCAGCTGATCACCGATAAGGGGATGCCCTTTGGCTATGTGGAGGCCTACAAGTCTCTGCGCACCAATCTGGACTTTATGGCAGGCTCCATGGACGTGCACACGTTGGTCATCACCAGTACTGTGCCGGAGGAATCCAAGAGCAACGTGGCAGTCAATCTGGCACTGACGCTGGCCGAAAGCGGCAAAAAGGTGGCTCTGGTAGACTGCGACCTGCGCAAGCCGGTGCTGCACCGCTACCTGAAGGCAGGCCATAACGTAAAGGGCGTTTCCAACGTGCTGTCCAACCAGTGCACGCTGGACGAGACGCTGCAGGAGCTGAAGGAAATGAATCTGACCTTCCTGCCCGCAGGCACCCCGCCGCCGAACCCCTCCGAGATGCTGAGCCAGCCGCAGATGCAGGCCATGGTCAACACCCTGCGGGAAAAGTTTGATGTAGTCATCTTTGATGCACCCCCGGTGTCCGTGGTCACCGATGCAGCCGTCATCGGCCGCTATGTGGACGGCGCAATGTTCGTGGTGCGCTCTAACTACGCCCCCGCCGATGCAGTGCGTGGCGCGGTGAAGAAGCTGCAGGATGCCGGTGTCCGGGTGCTGGGCAGCGTGCTGACCCGCTACGACATGAAGAAGGCGCTCAAGGGCTCCAGCTACGCATACAGCTATGCCTATAATTACAATTATGCCTACGAAAAACAGAAGGCTGATGTTGTTGAATAAGGAAGCGCTGCTATGACTGATCTGCATTGTCACATTTTGCCCGGCATTGATGACGGCGCAAAGGATACAACGGTCTCGCTGGAGCTGCTGCGCAGGGAATATGAGGACGGTGTGCGCAATATCGCCTTCACCAGCCACTTCAACAGCGAACGTACCACGGTGGAAGCCTTTACAGCAAAGCGACAGGCTGTCTTTGAGCAGTTGACCGCCGCACTGGAGGGACAGCCCATGCAGTTTGACTTCAAGCTGGGCGCAGAGGTGTTCTTCTCTCCCGGTCTGTGCGAGCTGGATACCCGGGCGCTGTGTATGGGGGATACCGCCTATCTGCTGCTGGAGTTTCCCACCACCCACAAGCCGCACTTTATCCGGCAGACGCTGTACCAGCTGCAGCAGCAGGGCATCGTGCCGCTGATCGCGCATATCGAGCGCTATCCCTATGTGCTGGAGGACCCCACTCTGCTGTACGACTGGGTGGCCGCCGGTGCTTATGCACAGATCAATGCAGGGGCACTGCTGGAGCCCAAGCTGTGCAAAAAACTGTGCAAGTTCATTCAGTGGGGATTGGTCCATGTCATCTCCACCGACACCCATTCCCCGGATAAGCGCCCGCCCCGTATGGCACAGGGCGTGCAGCAGCTGGAAAAGCTGCTTGGCAAGGAGACGGCTGCCCGCATCGTGCGCAACGGCGATGAACTGTTCCATGATCAGGAGCTGGACGCTGCGACCCTGCATCAGCCCAAAAAGTTTTTGGGAATGTGGGTCTGATCCAATTAGTAAGGAGAAAACTGCCCGGGCGGAGGAATACTCTGCCCGGGCAGCGGATTTTGATATGAAGAAAAATAAGGTCCTGAAAATCGTGTTGATCGTGCTGGGCACGCTGGTGGCATTGTTGGCAGCAGCTGTCCTTGGTGTGCTGCTCTATCTTCGCAGCATGGCAGCCAGTCTGCCGGAAACCCTGCCGGATGCCCCGGCAGACAGCACACAGTTCACCCTGACGGATGATGATCTGGATAAGCTGCTCAGCGGCGAGATCACGCTGGAGGAGCTGACCGGCGAAGCTGCTGCATCCAGCGGCGGGGAACAGGAGGCGGCGGCCAGTGCTCCGCAGGAGGAAGCAGGTTCTGCCGCTTCCTCGGGGAGCTCTGGCTCCCAGACGGAGAGCAGCAATGCGTCCTCTTCCGGCAAGAAGGAGAACACTACCGGCACATCCGGCTCCAGCACTGCTTCTGCCGCAGAAAAACCGGCGTCCTCTTCCGGTAAACAGGAAGCTGCCTACGAGACGGAGGTCAAGGCGCTGCTGAAGCAGCTGTACAGTGTCAAGGCGCGCGCTGAGTCGGAACTGAACAGCTGCATTGCCGGGGCAAAGGCAGAATACAAGGCGCTGCCGGAGTCTCAGCAGACACAGGCGCGCAAAATCTCCATTGCACTGGCGAGAAGCGGCAGACTGTATGCGATGCAGGCATCTTACGATAAGGAAGTGGAGAACATCGTCAGCCAGATGCGCACTGTGCTGACCGCCAACGGCCAGAGCACTGCCTTGGCTGATCAGGCAATGGCTTCCTATAAGGCACAGAAGAGCGCCATGTACTCCCAGCTGACCGCAAAATTGTACTCCTGACCCGCAAAACGACCCATGACCACCCGCAGTACCTTTTTCCGGGCATTGACCGTGCCGGAGAAGGGGCTGCGGGTGGTCTTTTTTGCCAAGTTTCCTCCAACATGGAGAAAAATGCCGATGACATGGACGGATGACTCTGCGGCAGAGACGCTGCCTTTTACGCCGACAGGGGAGGGCGGATTGTACGCGCCAACGGAACAGTTGCCTGAAAGAACTAAAAAGTAGCACTTTTACCTACAAATAAACAGAAAATTTGTATAAAGTATAAGATTTCACTCATGCTCTGCTGCAATGAAGTGAATTTTTTTCATGTAAATTGACAAAAATCGAGGTTGTCTTTATAATAGATAGAGTGTTTCTCGGGTATGGACGATGGTGTTTATGCAACCGCAAGATGCCATCGTTTTATTATTCGCTTTTCTGTCCGCGTGCCAAGGACAGACGTCCGCTATGTGTGAGGCTGGCGGACTGCGGGAAAGTGTGGCTCGGCCTGAGAGCAAAAACAGTAATTCATTGATAGGATTGGAGTGGCATCAAACGATGGCAAAGTACATCATCAAGCGTGTCGCAATGGGTATCTTCAGTATCTTCATTGTGGCTACGGTTACCTTTTTTGTCATGAAACTGGTCCCCGGTGGCCCGTTCGTGGCAGAAAAGTCCATCAGCGCCGCTGCTCAGCAGGCTTTGGCCGAAAAGTATGGCCTGGATAAGCCGCTGGGTGTGCAGTACGTCAACTACATGAAGAGCCTTTTGCACGGCGATCTGGGTCTGAGCCTGCGTCAGCGCGGCCGTACCGTGAACCAGATCATCGCCAGCAAACTGCCGGTGTCCTGCCGTCTGGCAGGCATTGCAGTGGTGGTGGCTCTGTGCGTGGGCATCCCGCTGGGCTGCATTTCCGCTTACAACCGCGGCAAGTGGCTGGATAACGTTATTATCGTGTTTGCTACCTGCGGCATCGCGATCCCCAGCTTTATCTCCAGCGTGCTGCTTTTGTACCAGTTTGGTATGAACATGAAGGTGCTGCCCACCGTTGGCTTGAACAGCGCAGCCGCCTATATCATGCCGGTCACCGCACTGGCCATCTATCCCTCGGCTTATATCACCCGTCTGATGCGCTCCAGCCTGCTGGACGTCATGGGTCAGGACTATATGCGCACTGCCCGCGCAAAGGGCGTGTCCCAGTTCATGATCCTGTTCAAGCACGCACTGCGCAACGCCATTCTGCCTGTCATCACCTACGTTGGCCCCATGCTGGCCAGCCTGATGACCGGTTCTTTTGTGGTGGAAAAGATCTTCTCCGTGCCCGGTCTGGGCCGCGACTTCGTGTCTGCCATCACCAACCGTGACTACACCATGATCATGGGCACCACCATCCTGCTGTCCAGCATGGTCATCATTGCAAACGTGATCGTGGATATCCTTTATAAGATCATCGACCCGCGCATCAAACTGCAGTAAGAGAAAGGAGCGATTTTCATGGAAAACATTAAAAAGAATCCGCTCAGCCTGCAGCTCAACGCGGAGGATTTTCTGCCCGCCAGCAATGAGGAAAAGCAGAGCCTGGTGGTCATGCGCGAAAGCGTCAACTTCTGGAAGGACGGTATCCGCCGCCTGAAGAAGAACAAGATCGCCATGGTCAGCTTTGTGTTCATCATTGCCATTGCCATCTTTGCCTATCTGCTGCCCGCCGTCTGGCCTTACAGCTATTCCGAGCAGATGAAGGGCAGCAACAACCTGAAGCCCTTCGAATATTCTGCCTCCGAGCAGGCGCGTATCGATGCAGGCGAAAAGGTGTTCCCGCACATTCTGGGCACCGACCGTATGGGTCGTGACTTCGCTGTGCGTATCATGATGGGCACCCGCGTCAGCCTGTCTGTCGGTCTGATCGCTTCTGTGCTGGTGCTGATCATCGGCGCTACCTATGGTGCGGTTGCGGCCTTTGCCGGCGGCTGGGTGGATAATATTATGATGCGTATTACAGATATTCTGTACACCATCCCTGATATTCTGCTGATCATCCTATTGGGCATGGCCCTGAAGGACCCGCTGGACAAGCTGTCCACCCAGCCCGGCTTCAAGTGGATGCAGACCCTTGGCCCCAACATGATCTCCATCTTCATCATCTTTGCTCTGCTGTACTGGGTCGGCATGGCGCGTATCGTCCGCAGCCAGATCCTGATCCTGAAGGAGAGCGAGTACGTTACCGCTGCCCGCGCACTGGGCGCATCCAGCGGCCGTATCATCAAAAAGCATCTGCTCACCAACTGCATCGGTACCCTGATCGTTACCACCACCCTGCAGATCCCGGCTTCCATCTTTACTGAGAGCTACCTGAGCTTCATCGGTCTGGGTGTTGCAGCCCCGCTGCCTTCTCTGGGTTCTCTGGCTACCGATGCCGTCAAGGGCATGAACACCTACCCCCATCTGCTGATCGCCCCCGCACTGATGATCAGCGTGATGATCCTTGTGTTCAACCTGTTCGGCGATGGCCTGCGCGATGCCTTTGACCCGAAGCTGAAGAATTGATGAGGTGAACAGAAATGAGCGAGAAAATTCTTGACATCAAAGAAGAACGCCTTTCTTTCTTCACCCCTGCGGGCGAAGTAAAGGCACTGAACGGCGTTTCCTTTACCATGAATCAGGGCGATGTTCTGGGCGTTGTGGGTGAGTCCGGCTCCGGTAAGTCGGTCACCGCCTACTCCGTTATGGGCCTGACCGCTTATCCCGGCAAGCTGGTGGGCGGCAAGGTGTGGTTCAATGGCCACGAGATCGAGAACATGAAGGAGAAGGACTTCCGCAAGATCCGCGGCAACGAGGTCTCCATCATCTTCCAGGACCCCATGACCAGCCTGAACCCGGTGTACACCATCGGCAACCAGATCGTGGAGGTCATCCGCCTGCACACCGATAAGAACAAGGCCGATGCATGGGCACGCGCCAAGGAGCTGCTGGAGCTGGTTGGCATCAACGAGCCCGAGAAGCGTCTGAAGCAGTACCCCCACGAGCTGTCCGGCGGTATGCGCCAGCGCGTGATGATCGCCATTGCACTGGCCTGTGAGCCCAAGCTGCTGATCGCTGACGAGCCCACCACCGCATTGGACGTGACCATTCAGGCACAGATCCTTGAGCTGATGCAGGATCTGCGCAAGAAGCTGGGCATGAGCATCATCATGATCACCCACGATCTGGGCGTTGTGGCTTCCATGTGCGAGAAGATCGCCGTCATGTATGCCGGCCACATCGTGGAGTACGGCACCACCGACGAGATCTTCTACCAGCCGGGTCACGAGTACACCAAGGGTCTGATCAACTCTATCCCCAAGCTGAACACCGCAGAGCACGAGCGCCTTGTGCCCATCGAGGGTACCCCTGTGGATCTGCTGAATCCGCCGGCCGGCTGCCCCTTTGCGCCCCGCTGCAAGAACTGCATGAAGATTTGTCTGAGCAAGATGCCCCCGCGCACCGAGCTCAGCGATACCCATTATACCTACTGCTGGCTGCAGCAGAAGGCTGCATTTGAGAAAGGGGAAAAGGCAGAATGAGTGAACACAAGACGCTGGTTGAAGTCCAGCACCTGCAGCAGTATTTCCCCGCCGGCGGTGTGGGCAAGAACCGCAAGTACGTTCAGGCTGTGGATGACGTAAGCTTTGCCATCCGCAAGGGCGAGACCCTTGGTCTGGTAGGCGAGTCCGGCTGTGGCAAGACCACTACCGGCCGCACCCTGCTGCGCCTGTACGAGCCCACCGGCGGTAAGATCTACTATGACGGCAACCTGCTGTTCGATAAGGACAACAAGATCGCAGTGGATATGCTGCCCTACCGCCGCCGGATGCAGATCGTTTTTCAGGATCCCTACGCAAGTCTGGATCCCCGCATGACCATTGGCGACATCGTGGGTGAGGGCATTGATATCCATCATCTGGCCGAGAACGAAAAGGACCGCCACGATAAGATCATCGCTCTGCTGGAGCGCGTTGGCCTGAACAGCGAGCACGCAAACCGCTACTGCCACGAGTTCTCCGGCGGTCAGCGTCAGCGCGTGGGCATTGCCCGTGCACTGGCTGTGAACCCCGAGTTCATCGTTTGTGACGAGCCTGTTTCCGCACTGGACGTTTCCATTCAGGCACAGGTCGTCAATATGTTCGAGGATCTGCAGCAGGAGATGGGTCTGACCTACCTGTTTATCGCCCATGACCTGAGCGTTGTCAAGCACATCTCCAACCGCATCGGCGTCATGTATCTGGGCAAGATGGTGGAGCTGGCCGACAGCTACGAGCTGATCACTCACAGCATCCACCCCTACACCCGCAGCCTGATCTCTGCAATTCCGGTGGCAGATCCCATTACGGCCCGCCAGTCCAAGCGTATCGTGCTGCAGGGCGATGTGCCCAGCCCCCTGAACCCGCCGTCCGGCTGCCGTTTCCGCACCCGCTGCCCCTATGCAGACGAGCAGTGCGCCAATGAGGTGCCCGAGTTCAAGGAAGTCTCCACCGGCCACTGGGCAGCCTGCCATCACCTTGACCGCGTGAAGTGAGAACACTTCACGCCAGTGAAAGGTGAAAGCAATTCAACTTAGCGCTGAAATGTTGTCACAAAATGGTTACAGTCCAAGTTTTGGACTTGTAACCGGCATGAGAACGCATTATAATCATTCGTGTTCCTCCGGTGTACAAATTATTTGCACCGGATCGAATATAGAGGCGGCTGGGGGAACCTGGCACACTCAAATTTGATATAAGGGAAGGATATTATTATGAAACGCATTTCTCGTCGTAATTTCCTCAAGGTTGCAGGCGTGGGTGTCGCTGCTCTGGGTCTGGCAGCCTGTGGCGGCAGCAAGTCCGGTTCTACCGCAACCTCCGGCACTGCTTCTTCCGCTGCTGGTTCTTCTACCGGCAGTGTCAACACCGCTGGCTTTACCGTCCAGTACGGCCCCAACCCCGAGACTCTGGATCCCTCTTTGAACAGCGCTGTTGATGGCGCCAACACCATCATCACCATCTTCGAGCCCCTGCTGATCATCAACGAGAACAACGAAGTTATTGGTGGCCAAGCTGAGAGCTGGGAAGAAAGCGAGGACGGCCTGACCTGGACCTTCACCATGCGTGACGGTCTGAAGTGGAGCGATGGCACCGACCTGACCGCTAAGGACTTCGAGTACAGCTTCAAGCGTATGGCTGATCCTGCTACCGCTGCTCCCTATGCAGCGACCTGCCTGGGCATGATCGACGGCTACGACGCAGCTGCCGGCTTCCCCGATGCAGACGGCAACCCCACTGCAGAGCCCAACCCCGATGCTCTGAACGTTAAGGCAAGCGATGACGGCAAGACCCTGACCATCGTGCTGTCCTACCCCTGCTCCTACTTCGACAAGATGGCCGCATTCGCATCCATGAGCCCTGTGCAGCAGGCTACCGTTGAGGCCAACGGCGATGCATGGTGCACCTCCGCTGAGACCTTCGTCTCCAATGGCCCCTACATGATCACCGAGTGGACTCCCTCCGAGCGTATCGTCCTGACCAAGAACCCCAACTACGTTGGCGGCTGGGACAGCTCCAAGATCGTTTCCGACAGCATCACCCTGCTGCTGCTGGAGGACTCTTCCGCTTCCTTCGCTGCTTATAACAGCGGCGAGGCTGTCCTGATCAAGGACGTGCCCACCGACGAGATCCCCAGCCTGACCAAGGCAGAGGACGGCGGCGACTTCTATGTTGACACCATTCTGGGCACCTACTACATCAGCATGAACCTGCAGCGCGATGCCTTCAAGGATGCCAAGGTCCGCAAGGCTCTGGCTCTGGCTATCGACCGCGACTACGTTGCCAACACCATCATGCAGGGCACCTACTCTGCTGCTTCCAACATTGTCGGCCCTGGCATCGTGGACGAGAACGGTTACTTCTACGACAACGCAAACGGCGGTTCTCCCTACATTGCAGCTGACTACGAGGCAAATATGGCCGAGGCTAAGAAGCTGCTGGAAGAGGCTGGCTACCCCAATGGCGAGGGCTACCCCACCATCGAGTACAGCACCAACGATTCCGGCTACCATGTGCCTCTGGCAGAGTACCTGCAGCAGACTTGGGGCGATCTGGGCATCACTTTGAGCATCAGCAAGATGGAGTGGTCTGCCTTCACCGCTGCTCGCCGTGCCGGCGAGTACGATGTTGCCCGTAACGGCTGGGTCATGGACTACAACGATCCTTCCAACATGATCGAGATGTTCTGCACCGACAACGGCAACAATGATGGTAAGTACTCCAACCCTGACTTCGATGCTGCTATGGAGGCTTCCAAGGTTGCTGATCCTGCCGAGCACTTTGCGCAGCTGCATAAGGCTGAGGACATCCTGATGGAGGATATGGGCTGCATCCCCGTTGCTTACTACAACGACTTCTGGCTGCAGAGCTCTTCTCTGAAGGGCGTCTGGCACAGCCCCTACGGCTACTGGTACTTCCAGTACGGCTACATCGAGGAGTGATTTCCTCCCTGTGCTGTGCAGTGTAAGCTGAACCGTAAACTATAAGCACTAAGCACCCCGCTGACCGGAAACGGTTGGCGGGGTGCTTTTTTGCTGTTATTTTGTAAAAAAAGACGAGTGCTCGGTTTTGCCGATGCACTCGTCTTTTATATGTAAACCAGATTGAAAAGGTGCCAGCTTATACCGCAGCCATGGCAGCCAGAACGCTCTGCCAGCTCTTGCTGCGTGCGGCAGGCACCGGGGCGGGGCGGGTGCGCCGTCCAGCCGGGGCAGTATGGCTGGCCGCAGAGGATACCGTCAGGGCAGGGGAGGGGCAGAAGAACACAGCAGTGTCCCTTGCCAGCCACTGCGCAGCCAGAGCAGCGGCCTGCGGGTCAGACTGCAGGGCGCGGCGCTCGTTCCCGGCCAGAAAATCTGCCAGCCAGTACAAAATTGCGCCCAGCGGCAGGCAGGGAGAAGTGTCCTGATTCCAGTAGCTCCAGCGTGCACCGCAGCCAAGGTGACTTTCCACTGTGATCTGTGCACCGGTGCGGGCATTCTGCGGGATGGAGCCAACATAGTTGGTCCCGGCGCGCTGCCCCAGCTCCTCCATAAGGCGCTGGGTGCGGGCAGCATCCAGCCGATCCTCCCGGCAGTAGGCGCGGAAGTCGGTCTGGCTCAGCAGGCTGTCGGCGCTGGACGGAAAACGCCCGGTCAGCTGCCCATCGGCATTGTGGCACAGCTGCCAGCCCTTGCGGAACAGCTGGAAATTCAGGCAGCGCCGTCCCATGGTGGAATAGCACACAAGGGCGCTCTGCTCCCCGGGCAGCTGTTTTACTTCAAGATAGGCATCGTTGCCGCAGGTATCCTGCAAACGGACGGTAAGCAGCAACTGTGCACCGACGTGCTGGGTGGACATGGCGTTGTGCATGGCGTCAAAATAACGGGAAGCGTCCATGATTGATCTCCTTCCTATAGCAATTCAACTTTTAATGCAACAGCAACAACGTTGAATTGCATATCGCAAATATGCTGTTTGAATGTTGCACTAATTTCTTGCCTTGCGATAAAAGCAAACAGCGAAACGTTGTAAAAGCGCCAGCCGGGTGATCGGGCCGTCAGGCTGCATAAAACTTCTCTGAACGTAGTATAGCATACTTTTGGATGAAAAACAACTGTAAGTTTTCCAAAACAACAAATTTTTGCAAAAATCTACAGCGCATTGCAAACAAAAGTTCAAAGTATGGTTGTGCACTGAGATGTGCGGTTGTAAAAAATGACCCCTGCGGGAGATGCCGGCTAAGGCCGGAACTGCTCCCACAGGGGTCGTTTTATTTTTTCAGTCGCCAAGTTCCCGGATCTCGTTCTGGATCAGCCGTCCGGCAGCGCGGGCAAGCTGATCCATGCCGCGGATGCGTGCCATATTTTTGCCGTAGATCTGCGCGGCGGCACCGGCGCTGCTGTCCTCGCCCATAAAAACGGCAGACACCCGCACGCCTTGCCGCTGCAAGGTGCGCACCTGCGCGGCGGTATCGGCCACACTGGCGGCGTCCTCGTAGGCGCAGCCCAGCGGGTTCTGCGCCGTGGGCGGGATGCGGCGGCTGTCGTTGGGGCTGGCATCGGTCAGCAGGATCATCAGGTGGCGCGGGGCGGGGCCGGGGGCGTACCGGATCAGGTCGCCCGCCGCCCGCAGCGCCAGACCGTCCCGGTTCCAGCCCGAGGCAAAATAGCGGAAAATGTTCTGCCGGTTCTTGTCCGTAAAACTTTTCAATACCCGCAGCACCGTGTAGCCCCGCAGACTGCTGAAGGCGCTTACCCGCACCGGAATGCCACAGTTGGCCAGACTTTCGGCCAGAATAACACCCTGCGCCGCGATCACTTCCTGACAGTGCAGGCGGGAAGCGGAGGCATCCAGCAGCAGATCCACTGTAAAGGCGGGGCAGTTCTCCTCCTCCGGGCACAAAAACACCCGGTCATCGTTCAGGTAAGGGGCACGCCACACCCGCCCGGCGCACAGATCACCGCTGCGCGCTATCCGCTGGTCGGGCTGCTGATGCACCAGAATGCAGTTGCGGATCTGCTCGGTAAGGCGCAGCACCACGCTGCGGTGCAGCTCCTGATTTTTGGCATAGTAGGCGCGGTTGCGTTCGGCCTGCAATTCGGCCTGCTGTGCCAGCTGCCGCGCCTCCGGGGTGGGTGCCTGCGCCGGGCTGGGTACACCGGCGCTGAACCACAGATGACAGCCCAGATGCACCCCGGTGCACAACTCCTGCTCGGCCTTGCGCAGTTGCTCCGGCGGGTAGAAACAGCGCCCAAAGCAGCTTTCAATATAGGCGCGATCCTGTGCGGCGCGCTGCTTCAGGGTGATGTTTGCCCGACGCTTGTCCACCGCCAGCCCGCTGCCTGCGGCATCCACCGCGCCGGAATGCTCCACCGTCACCCGGTCGGTCTTGATCATCTGGGTGGGCATGGCTTTGGTAGCCAGCTTTGCCCAAAAGCCCTGTAGCCGCAGGTGCAGCGCGGGCTTTTGGCGCACCTTGCCGTCAAACAGGGCGAACTTTGCAAACAACGCCAGCAGGTCTTTTTTGAGCAACGCTGGCTCCGGTATGTTCTCCGGTGCCAGCGCTGCGGCAAGGCTGCGCTCGTAAGGAGTCATGACCGGAGCGGTGCGTCCCAGCACCTTGCGCCAGCGTGCAGCCTGCATGGTGTACACCAGCTGGTTTTTCGCCATCCACTCCTGCCGCGAAAGCTTGTACTGAATGGCAAAAAAGTAGTCCGCGTGGGCAAACCGCAGCGCTTCCAGCACCGGGCGGCGGGGCAGCTCCAGCCGGTAGGCGGCGTTTTCTAAGTACAGCCACGCCATATCGTCCAGCATGGGCTGGCGCGTGTCGCCCTCCCATGCGGAAAAAATGTCCCGGATCAGCGCGTCACCGTAGTATTTGTGCACCAGCCCCACGATGCAGTTCATGTAAAAATCAATGGTGCCGTCCGTGTTGCGGGCCAGAAACAGCGGCTCGAAGCCGTAAGCACCAGCAGCGGCCCAGACCTGATTGGCCGCACGCCGCTCCTGCGCGGTGTAGCTCTGGGCGTCCATCAGGCAAACAGCTTTCCGGCATCCAGCTTGGCCGGGATGCGCGCGGCGATCACGTCCCGGATCAGTCCCTGCTCGTAGGAGTCAAAGGCCTTGTTGGTGATGCCCATATCCAGCGCCGCCCCGGCGGGGATGCCCCTGCGGATCAGCCGCAGCGCGTCCAGCATACCGCGCAGATCCAGCGCCTTGGTGGAGATCTCGGCACTGTCGCACTTTTTCTGCAGGTCCAGAAACAGCAGTGCGAACTGGTGCACATACTTTGCGGCAAGATCCGGGAACTGCGCCCGCAGTAGCTTTTCCAGATTATCCTGCGTGATGGTGGGCATCTGCACCACCGCAAAGCGGGAGGTGAGCGCTTCGTTCAGCTCCCGGGTGCCCGCGTAGCCGTAGTTCATGGTGGCAATAAAGCGGGTCTCCTCAGCCAGCGGGATGCGGTCGTACCCGGGCACGTCGATGGCGCGGCGGAAATCCAGTACCGCGTGCAGCACCGCCAGCGCCTCGTTTTTGGCCATGTTGATCTCGTCCAGCACGCCAAAGCCGCCGCACTGTGCGCAGCGGTACACCGGCCCGGGACGGAACACTACCTGCCCGCCCGCAAAGGTATCCATGCCGATGAGGGAGACGGCGTCCATGTTTACATGAAAGGAGATGTCCCACGCGGGGCGGCCAAAGGCGGCGGCAAGATTTTCTGCCAGCACGTTTTTGCCGGTGGCCTTTCCGCCGGCCAGCAGCAGGTTTTCGCCGCAGAGGATAGCCGCCAGCGCCTGCTCCCACACCTCTTTGCCGTAGTAGATAAAGGCAGGGGCGGGGATACGCGGGCGCAGCGTCTCGCTGAGCGGATGGGCGGCGCGGTATTCCTGCACCGCCGTAAGCAGGGCGGGGTCCACCCCTTCCTGCCGTAAGGTATCCAGAATATCCGACATTTGTACAAACACCTCGATCTCTGACCGGGTGGGATGAACTGCCCGGTTTTCAGCCTTATCATAGCACAATCGCGGCCATTTGTGTAGGGGGCGTGCAGGGTAAAAAACGCAAAGGGGGGCAGCCCCAAATGGGACCGCCCCTCTTCACATGAAAAAGAAGAAAAGAAGAAACGCTTAGAGTATGCAGGAAAAACGCGCTTTATCAGGCGTTTTCCAGACCGGCCATCTGCTTGATGGCCTTCATGGCGAAGGTCAGGGTACGGCCCATAGCCACACCGGCCATCAGGCAGGGGTAGTTGTTGGCAAAGAAGCTGCCGGACATATCGCCGGTGATGTACAGACCCTCCATGGGCTGATTGTTGGTGTCCAGAGCCTGACCCTTTTCGTTGATGGCGATGCCCTGCTCGGTGGTCAGCAGAGAAGCACCCAGCCAGCAGCCGTAGAAGGGAGCGGTGCGAATGGCGCTCAGGCGGTAAGCGGGCTTGCCGAAGTCCTCATCGTTCTGCTTGTCGTACAGCTCATTGTAGCGCTCCACGGTAGCAAGGAAGGTATCCTTGGCAGCGCCGGTAAAGCCCATCTTGTCAGCCAGCTCGTCCAGAGTATCGCACTTGAACAATGCACTGGCCTCGATAGCCTCGTCCATCTTGCCCTGAATGTACTTCTCGCCGCCGTTACGGGTCTGGGCAGAGCAGCCGATGGTGTGGAAACGCTTTGCATCTTCCAGAATGTTGGCATCACAGATCTGTGCGTAGACGCGGCCCGGCTGGTGGGCGGCAGCGTAGACGATATCGTTGTAGGGGCAGCTCTCGTTGGCAAAACGCTCGCCGTTGCGGTTCACCTTCAGGAAGGGCTGGGTGCCGGGATTATACTGGCGGATCTTACCGGGGAAGGCCTTGCCGCCAAAGGCAGAGTCGCTGTCCACATAACCGGCATCCACACCGGGGGCTACGATGCCGCGGTCAAACAGCATGGGAGCGGCTTCCTTGTCCAGATTAGCGCCTGCCCACACTGCTGCACGGATACCGTAGCCCTTGTCGGCAGGGGAGTAGGAGCAGGCAGTGGTCACGCTGGTGCCCAGCGGGTCCAGCTGCTCCATCATGTAGGGGTTGCCGGGGAAGCCGCCGCAGGCCAGCAAAACGCCTTGGTTGGCGTTGTAGCGGATGAAGTGGTCATCCTCGGTGCTCTGGGCGATGATGCCGGTAATGCGGCCATCGCTGTTCTTTTCCAGCTTGGCCAGACTGGTCTTGAAGTCCACATCGTAGCCCAGTTCCTGAATGTACTGCAGCAGCAGCTCATTGCGGGGTGTGCCGGAAGCACTCTCGCTGGCCATGTAGTTGTGCTCCTGCACAGGGTAGAGGTAGTCGGTGTTGTGCTCGGCATTCTCTGCGGGCCATGCAGCCTCGCTGCCGGAGGTGAAATCGCACACCCAGCCGTACTTATCCTCCAGAATGCTGCGCATAAAGTCGTGCATGGCAGCAGATTCGTTGATCCAGGTCTTGACAACGCGCTGGTCGCACTTGCCGGAGGCGTAGCGGGAGATCTCGCTCAGCAGCTTTGCCTTATCGGTGGCGGGTTCGCCAGCCTCCTTAGCGGCAGCAGAATCAACAGCGCCGTACCAGTGACGGGTGTCCTGCACGTTGGCGTTCTGCTCGATAACACGGAAGTTCAGGCCGTTGGCAGCAGCATAGGCGGCAGCGAACATACCGCCGTTGCCTGCACCAACGATCAGGATGTCGGTGTCCACGGTCTCGGTGATGGCGGTCTCGTCGATGTCAGGCTCTTTGCCCAGCCAGTCGTTTGCATCGCCGGTGGGCAGCTGCACGCTGGAGACCACGGTCTCGCCCTTTGCCTGTGCGTAGCAGCTCTTGGCAGCCTTCATCACGGCGTCGGAGGTGATGGTAGAACCGGAAACACCGTCGATCTCGGCAGAACCAGCAGCCAGCAGCTGCTCGCGCAGCTCATCGGCAGCGGCAGCGCCGAAGGAAGCGGTCTCGCCGGAGGTATCCACCACCACGTCGGTGACAGCGCTGTCGGAGAAGGTCATAGTGACCTTGACGGTGGAGGAGATACCCTCGGCAGTGCCCTCGTAGGTGCCGGGGATGTACTGACCGGCAGCACCGGAAGTGGAGGTAGAACCGGAGGCGGAATTGCAGGCGGCCAGAGCACCGGCGGTCACACCGCTCATGGCGGCAGCAGCGGCAATCTTGATAAAGCCCTTACGGGAGATCTTGTTCATAGGTACGCTCTCTTTCTTTTTTGTTCTTCTTTGTGTTCCTTCTTATCGTGCAGCAAAGTAAAAGGCACTTTGCCGAATCCTTAACAATTGTAGCGTAGTAGGGTGCTGTTTACAATTCATATTTTTTATATTATAATTTAGGATAACCTAATGTATCGCGGGAGGGAGAAACGCATGAACGAGAGCGCACTGGAAGGCTTTGTAAAGATCGTGGAACTGAACAGCTTTTCTGCGGCGGCAGAGGCGCTGTATCTCTCCCAGTCGGCACTTTCGCAGCAGATCCGCACGCTGGAAGGGCAATTGCAGTTCGAGCTGTTCCAGCATGTGCCCCGCCGGGTGGTGCTGACTCCGGCGGGGCAGGATTTTTACCCCAAGGCAAAGCAGCTGGTAGCCCTGTATCAGCAGGCGGTGCGCCATGCCCGCGCGGTGCAGCAGCAGGAAAACCCGCCGGAAAGACATCTGATCATCGCAGGGTGTCATGAGGCAATGCGGATGTTCGCATACGACCTGTTTTCCCTGACGAGTGACTTGTGCCTGCGGTATACCCCCATTCTGGGGTGGTGTGCCAACCGCAGCGAGGTCTGGCGCAGCCTGAAAAAAGGGGAGATGGATCTTTCCTTCCAGCTGGAAAGCGCAGAATTTTACGCACAGGGGCTTACCTTTGTGCCGCTGCTTTATGTGCCGGAGCTTTGCATCCCCATCCACCCGCCCGCCGATATGCCAGTGGGCAGGCTGACTTTAGAGCAGGCATTGCAGTACCGCTGGCTGCTTATCAAGGAGATGTACCAGACCGTTTACGAGACAAGTCTGGTGCAGGAGGGGCTGGAACGCGGGGTGAGCTTTACGCCGGTGGGCGGCATCCGCAGTGCAGCCTACGGCGACCCGGCGCTCAAGATGGTTCCGGCGGTCTATTACCGCAGACCCGACCTTAGCTTTGTACGGGTGCTGGACTGGGGCAGGGGACACCGGTTTGGCATCGTGCTGGGGCAAAAGCGCGAGGACCCGGTGGTAATGGCTTATGTCCGAGCCTTGCAGCAACAGCTGCCGTCCCTCTCGGAAAAGCTGTTCGGCCTGAAACTGGAACCGGTGGAGGAGTAAAAAAGCAAGAGCACCTGCTGCCTTAAAAAGGCGACAGGTGCTTTTTTGCGGTTATATTGCGATAACAGGTGCTTTAATCCACAACATCCTCGAACTGGCTGTTGTACAGATCGGCGTAGAAGCCGCCGGCTTCAATCAGCTGGTCGTGGGTGCCCTGCTCCACAATGTCGCCGTCCCGCATCACAAGGATGAGGTCGGCGTCCCGGATGGTGGAAAGGCGGTGGGCGATGACAAAGCTGGTGCGGCCCTCCATCAGACGGTCCATGGCGGTCTGGATGCGCTGTTCGGTGCGGGTATCCACGCTGCTGGTAGCCTCATCCAAAATCAGGATGCGGTTGTCTGCCAGAATGGTACGGGCGATGGTAAGCAGCTGTTTCTGTCCCTGACTGACGTTGGAGGCGTCCTCGTTCAGCTCCATCTGGTAGCCGCCGGGCAGGGTGCGGATAAAGTGGTCGGCGTTGGCAGCCTTTGCGGCGGCAATCACCTCTTCATCGGTGGCGTCCAGCCGACCGTAACGGATGTTCTCCATGATGGTGCCCTTGAACAGCCATGTGTCCTGCAGCACCATGCCAAAGCCTTCGCGCAGAGCGCTGCGGTCAAAGTCCCGCACATCGTGGCCGTTCAGGGTGATGGAACCGGCGTCCACATCGTAAAAGCGCATCAGCAGCTTGACCATGGTGGTCTTGCCCGCGCCGGTGGGACCCACGATGGCTACCTTCTGGCCGGGCTGCACCGTGCAGCTGAAGTCGTGGATGACGGTCTTGTCGGGGGTGTAGCCGAAACGCACATGGTCAAAGGTGACCTGTCCGTCAATATCGGCGGGGTCGGCGCGGCGGGCAGGGTCTGCCAGCTGCTCTTCTTCCGGCTCGTTCAGGAATTCGAACACCCGCTCGGCGGCAGCGGCCATGCTTTGCAGCATATTGGACACCTGCGAAAGCTGCTGGATGGGCTGGGTGAAGTTTTTGACGTACTGGATAAAGGCCTGAATATCACCGATGGTGATAACGCCGTTTGCGGCAAAAATGCTGCCCACGATAGCCACCGCCACATAGCCCAGGTTGCCCACAAAGTTCATGATGGGCATCATCAGGCCGGAGAGGAACTGGCTCTTCCATGCGGATTCGTACAGCTTATCGTTGGCGGCGTTGAAGTCTGCCAGCACCACGGCCTCCCGGTTGAAGGCCTTGACCACGTTGTGGCCGGCGTAGACCTCCTCTACCTGACCGTTGACCACGCCCAGCGTGGCCTGCTGCGCTTTGAAGTACTTCTGGCTGAACTTGACAACCACCAGCACCAGCGCCAGCGACACCGGCAGGATCAGCAGGGCGATCAGGGTCATGCGGGGGCTGATGGAGAGCATCATCACCAGCACACCGATCATGGTGGTCACGCTGGTGATCAGCTGGGTGATGCTCTGGTTCAGGCTCTGTCCCAGCGTGTCCACATCGTTGGTGATGCGGGAGAGCACCTCGCCCACGGTGCGCTTTTCAAAGTACGCCAGCGGCAGGCGGTTGATCTTTTCGCTGATCTGGCGGCGGAAGTCGTAGCAGACCTTCTGGGAAAGGCCGGTCATCAGCCAGCCCTGAATAAAGCTGAAAGCGCTGCTCAGCAGGTACATCCCCAGCAAAAACAGCAGGATGCGGCCGATATACACAAAATCGATGCTGCCGGTGCCGCGCAGCCGGGCGATCCAGCCGGTGGCAAGGGCGGTGGTGGCCTTTGCCAGCACCTTGGGGCCTGCAATGTTGAAGATGGTGGACAGAACAGCAAACAGCATGGCTGCCGCAAGGGGCAGCTTGTAGTGGCTCATGGTGCGGATGATCTGCCGCAGCGTGCCTTTAAAGTCCTTGGCGCGCTCGGTGGTGGGACGTCCGGGTCTGGGCATATCACTCACCCTCCTTTTCCGTATTCAAGGTATCCAGCGCCAGCTCTTTCTGGCTCAGCTGGCTGCGGGCGATCTCCTGATATTCCGGGCAGCTGACCATCAGTTGGGCGTGGGTGCCCTTGCCCACCAGCCTGCCCTCGTCCAGCACAAGGATCTGGTTTGCGTGCAACACGGTGGAGATGCGCTGTGCCACAATGATCACAGTGGCGTTGTCGGTCTGCGCTTTCAGGGCGCGGCGCAGCGTTACATCGGTCTTGTAGTCCAGTGCCGAGAAACTGTCGTCAAACAGATAGACCTTGGGATTTTTGGCAATTGCCCGGGCAATGGAAAGGCGCTGCTTCTGGCCGCCGGATACGTTGGAGCCGCCCTGTGCGATGGGGCTTTGGTAGCCCTCCGGCTTTGCTTCAATAAAATCAGTGGCCTGCGCAATGGCAGCAGCTTTTTGTACCTGCGCATCGGTGATATCTTCGCCGCCGAATTTCAGATTGCTGTCGATGGTGCCGCTGAACAGCACGCCCTTTTGGGGCACATAGCCCAGCAGGTCGTGCAGCTGTGCCTGCGGCATCTCGCGCACGTCAATGCCGTCCACAGTCACCTTGCCGCCGGTCACATCGTAAAAGCGGGGGATGAGGTTGAGCAGGGTGGACTTGCCGCAGCCGGTGGAGCCGATGATGGCGGTGGTCTCGCCGGGCTTTGCGGTAAAACTGATGTGCTCCAGTGCATCGCTGTCTGCACCGGGGTAACGGAAGCTCACATCCTCGAACTGCACCACGCCCTGCCAGTCGGTGTGCGTCTGTGCGGCCTTTGCGGCGGCTTCGTCCGGGTCGTGGATGGTGGCTTTGGTGCGGATGACCTCGTCGATACGATCCGCAGCCACACCGGCGCGGGGCAGCATGACAGCCACCATCGCCAGCATCAAAAAGGACATGACGATCTGCATGGTGTAGGTGATAAAGGCGATCATTTCGCCCACCTGCATGGTGCCGGCGTCCATAGCTTTGCCGCCGAACCAGACGATGAGCAGGCTGGTACCGTTCATGATCAGGGTCATAAAGGGCATCATGGCCACCATGGCGCGGTTGGTGAACAGCTGGGTGCCCATCAGCTCCCGGTTGGCCTTGTCAAAGCGCTGCTCCTCAAACTTTTCGCGGCTGAAGGCGCGCACCGGCATGATGCCGGTCAAAATTTCGCGGCTGACCAGATTCAACCGGTCCACCAGCTGCTGCATCACCTTGAATTTGGGCATGGCAACGCTCATCAGGAAAATGATGAGCAACAGCAGGATGGCCACGTCCAGCACCACGATCCAGGAAAGGCCGGAGCTGCTGCCCACAACGTGCAGCACACCGCCAATGCCCAGAATGGGCGCATAGGCCACCATGCGCAGCAGGATGACGCAGACGAACTGCACCTGCTGGATATCGTTGGTGGTGCGGGTGATGAGGGAGGCGGTGGAGAAGTTCTCAATCTCTGCGTTGGAAAAGCCGATGACGCTGGAGAAGGTCTCCCGGCGCAGGTCGCGGCCGATGGCAGCGGACACCCGGGAGGCAAGGAAGCCCACGGCCACAGCCACGGCCACCATCAGCAGAGTAAGGGCAAGCATCTGGCCGCCCACCCGGAAGAGGTACTGCATCTGCACATTCCGTGCAACGCCCTGTGCCTCGTATTCCAGCTGCACCAGCAGCAAAGACTGGCTTTTCAGGTTTTCCAGCAGGGTGCTGTCCATCTGGCTCATGGCACTGTCCAGCTGCTTTTGCAGCATACTGCGGTCAAAACCGGGCATCTGGCTCATGGCGGCAAACTGGCTGCATACCGTATCCAGATCTGTTGCCGTGGGGGCAACGGTCTCGGTGTCAGTGTCCGCAGCGGCAGAGGGCATCTCGGCAAGGCCGGTCATGCCCATGCTGCTCTGCCCGGCGGGGGTGTTGGCGGCCTGTGCGGCAGCCATATACAGCACGATGTCCGGGGTGGTCACGGCGTCCTCCAGCGCGGTGCGCTCGTCCTCGGTCAGGTCAGAGCGCAGCTGCAGCACGCCATCGTCCTGCAGGTAGTACTGGTAGGCGTTTTGCAGCTTTTGTGCATCCTCTTCGCTCATCAGCAGGCTCAGCGTGTCCAGCGTGCTCTGGCGCACCGTCTGGGGCAGGGGACTTTCAATGCCGCCCTGCTGGATGCCGGTGTCCACGATCTTGCTGGTGTAGTCCGGCAGTGCAAGGTCGCAGTACGCCTGCACGAACAGCAGCGCGAACACCACAAGGCAGACCGCCCAGTGTCGGGCCAGCTGCTTAAAGATCTTTGTCATGGTTCGTTTCTCCCTTCGGGTCAATGTTGCGCGCGGCATTTTCCGCAAGAATGGCATCCATCAGCGCGCCGCGCAGCGCGTCCATCTGGGCTACCTGCTCCGGCTCTAACCGTGCCAGCACGCTGGCAAAGTAGTCGCGCAGAGCCTGCTCACACTGGTGGCACAGCTCATACCCCTTGGGGGTGACGCGCACCAGCGTTTTGCGGCGGTCGGCGGGGTCCGGCTCCCGCACCACGGTGCCGTCCTGCTCCATCAACCGCAGCCCGCGCGAGACCGCAGGCAGCGGCTGTCGGATCTCCCGGGCAAGGTCAGAGACATAAATGGCACCGTCCTTGCCGTGGCAGTTGATGGAATGCAGCAGGCCTTCCAGCATATTAAAGTGGCATTTGGGGCAATCGGCCAGCGCCGCCCGCATCCCGGCCTTGGATGCCTTGCTCAGCTGCCCGATATAGTGGCACATCCCCTGAAAGCTGGGGGTGCTTGGCTCGGACATAACAGTTCCTCCTCATTTGCATTTCTAGATACTTAACAGCTGTTAAATATTAACGCCTGATAAGCATATTCCTTTTGCAGCCGGATTGCAAGGGGGTAGGGAAATGTTAAACAAAAATTCACAAAAAAATTGTGAGCTTTGTCAATGCGCAAACCGGCTCTCGCTGCATAAAAATAAAGGACAGGCAGAAACGGAGGGTGCGGATGGAGCAGGGATTCCAAGTGTTGTTACAGGTATTCGGCGGATTGGCGCTGTTTTTGTACGGGACGGACAGCCTGTGTCGGGCGGTGCAGCAGGGAGCGGGCAGGCGTCTGCGCGGCCTGCTGGCGCGGTGCACCGCAAACCCGGTGGCGGGGCTGCTGACCGGGGCGGCGGTCACGGCGGTGCTGCAAAGCAGCTCGGCGGTCACGGTCATGGTCATTGCTTTTCTGGCGGCGGGGCTGCTGCAGCTGCGGCAGGCGGTGCCGGTGGTGTTCGGGGCGAATATCGGTACAACGGTCACAGCACAGCTGCTGGCGTTCCGGGTGGAAAGCTGGCGGTATCTGCTGCTGTTTTGCGGGGTGCTGCTCTGTCTGGCCTGCAAAAACTGGCGGGGCCGCTGCGTGGGCGAGGCGGTGTTCGGCTTTGGGCTGCTGTTCGAGGGCGTCACGGTGATGCGCAGCGCCATGGAGCCGCTGCTGCAAAGCCCGTTGCTCCGGCTGGAGCTTGCCCGGGTGCAGCAAAGCCCTTTGCATGGGCTTCTGGCGGGCGTCTGCATGACACTGACAGTACAAAGCAGCTCTGCCACGGTGGCGCTGCTGCAAAGCATGGCGGCGCAGCCCGGGGCGGACGGCGTGCACAGCCTGCTGGGGCTGACCGCTGCCATTCCCATTCTGCTGGGGGATAACATTGGCACCACCGTTACGGCGGTGCTTGCCGCCATCGGGCAGGGAAGAGACGCCAAGCGGGTGGCGGCAGCCCACGCCATCTTCAACCTGAGCGGCGCGGCGGTGTGCTGCGCACTGCTGCAGCCCTTTGCGGCGCTGGTGCGGCTGTGCTCGCCCACAGGGGCAGAGTGTGCCGTGATCGCCCGGCAGATCGCTAACGCCCACACCCTGTTCAACGGGCTGTGTGCGCTGGTCTGGCTGCCCCTGACCGGGCAGATGGTGCGGCTGGTCTGTGCGCTGCTGCCCGATAAAAATCGCCCGAAAGAACGGTTGTAAACCGGAGCGGGGAATGGTATACTGAAGCAGACGGATACTATTATATAAAGGATGGAATGCAATGAAACGGAAAATCGGCAGGCTGTGCATGGTGCTGGGTGCGGTGCTGATCTTATGCGCCGCCGGGCTGCTGGGTTACAACCGGTGGGATGCCGCCCGGGCAGAAAAGGCTTCGCAGGAAGTATTGGGCGAGCTGGAGCAGACCATGCAAAAGACCATTACGGAGCACCGGCAGGAAAACGAGACCGCAGCCCCGCAGCCGGTGCTGGACCCGGCGCAGGAGATGACCACCGTAGAGGTGGAGGGGCATGACTACATCGGGGTGCTTTCCATCCCGGCGGCAGGGCTGGAACTGCCGGTGATGGCGCAGTGGAGCTACGCCGGGCTGAAGGTCGCCCCCGGACGGTACAGCGGCACTACCTATGCCGATGATCTGGTGCTCTGCGGCCACAACTATGCAAAGCATTTCAGTCCCATCAAGTGGCTGGCGATCGGCAGCCCGGTCTACTTTACGGATGCGGATGGTTTGCGCTGGAGCTACGAGGTGGAGAGCGTGGAGACTTTGCACCCCACCCAGATCGAGGAGATGACCACCGCCACCGAGACAGACAGCTGGGATCTGACCCTGTTCACCTGCACCTCCGGCGGCAACGCCCGGTATGCGGTGCGCTGTGTGCGGACGGGCTACCCCGTCCGGGTGACGGATGCGGCAGAGTGATGCCATCTTTTGCGGGGCGGGACGATTTGGAATGCCCGCCGCGTGTGCTTTGGGCATGATCAGCGGAAAATATATTTTTATCGCAATTTTCAAAAATAGTGCCAATCAAAACGGCAGCTTTGCGATATGCAGTTTGCGGATGTTGCTTGTGCATTAAAAACGCAAACTGCTATAATTTCGGGATAGCGGAGCGTCTGCGGACGCTCCGCTATCCCATTTTCACGGGAGGGGGTCGTGACGGAAAACGGCAGCTCCGGCGCCTGTTTCCTGCGGAAATGCGGCGCTGCGGGGGACTGCCAAAGACCCGATTTCCGAGGGGGTGGCTGCGGACAGGGGGGAGCAGATCGTGGGGAATCATCCGATTTTTGCGCAAAAAGTCTGCAAAAACATTTGAAAGTCCTTTTTATAGTATCCTTATTGTGCGATACTGTGTTCACCGGGGAAGTCCCGGGAATAAAACAGACACACAGGAGGGAAACACCATGAAGGATTTTGAGTTGCGTTATGTGGGCAGTCATGTGGAGGTATACACCGGCAGTGGTGTGTTCCTGTTTTCGGCCGATACGGTGCGCGAGGCCATGGAAGAGCTGGCCGGGTAAGCGGAGGCATACCGCATCCGAGATGGTATAATGTAAAATGTATGTAAAATAACGGAAAGCTTTTTGTTTGCCACCCGGAAATATGTTGCGGAATGTGTGAAAAAAGTAATTTTCGTGTAAAATAAACCTTGTTGAGACGCCCCCTTTGATGGTATAATAAAAATAAGCGGCTGCCGGAACAGGGCAAGTGCTGTGCACGTGCAAGGTTTCGGCAGCTGTGTGCTGTAAAGGATAAAAAGGGAAGTTTCATATTAGGAGTATCGTTATGGATATCACACACATTACCTCTCTGCTGGGCGGCGTTGCGCTGTTCTTGTACGGTATGTCCATCATGGGCGCCGGACTGGAAAAGCTGGCAGGCGGCAAGATGCAGGGCGTATTGCAAAAGCTTACCTCCTCTACCATCAAGGGCGTGATCTTCGGCACACTGATCACCGGCGTCATCCAGTCGTCGGCTGGTACGGTGGTTATTTGTGTTGGTCTGGTCAACTCCGGTATCATGACACTGACGCAGTCGGTAGGCGTGATCATGGGTGCAAATATTGGTACTACGGTAACAGGTCAGTTGATCCGCATGGCGGATATCTCAGGCGACAGCCTGTGGCTGACCTTGATCCAGCCCAAGACCTTTGCCCCCGTGGTGGCGTTTATTGGCTGCATTTTTTATGTGTTCCTCCGCAATGCCAAAAAGAAGAACATCGGCCAGATCATGCTGGGCTTCGGTATCCTGTTTACCGGCATGAGCCTGATGGATACCGGCGTGGCACCCCTGCGGGAGAGCGCAGTCTTTCAGAATCTGTTCGTCACCATGACCAACCCCATTCTGGGTGTTCTGGTGGGCGTGGTGGTCACCGTGATCATCCAGTCCTCCTCCGCCTCCGTGGGTATTTTGCAGGCACTGTCCAGCACAGGGCTTGTCACCTTCAGCTCTGCCATTCCTATCATTCTGGGCGCGCATATCGGTACGGCGTTCACCCCGCTGCTCACCATCGGCGGCTCCTCCAAGGATGGTAAGCGGGCAGCGCTCATCCACTTGTACTTCAACGTCATCGGCAGCGTGATCCTGCTGGCACTGATCTATGCGGTGCAGTTTACCATCGGCATCCCCATGTGGGGCGATGTGATGAACAAGAGCTCCATTGCAAACATCCATACCATGTCCAGTGTATGCGCTATGCTGCTGTTCCTGCCTTGCAGCGGGGTGCTGAGCCGCTTGGCGATGCTCACAGTGCCCAGCAGCGTGGAGGAAGCACAGGAACTGAGTATGCCGGTGCTGGACGAGCGTCTGTACAAGAGCCCGGCTGTGGCTCTGCAGCAGGCTAAGAACGCGGTGATCAAGATGTCCCGCCGTGCCGCCCGCAATGTGAGTCTGGCCGCGCCGCTGCTTTTGAAGATGGACGAGGAGACCGTGAGCGCCATCAAGGTGCGCGAGAACCTGATCGACCGTATGGAGGTGGAGATCACCAACTACCTGATCAAACTGACCGATCAGGAGCTGGGCGATGACGAGAGCCACGCAGTGACCGAGCTGCTGAACTTTGTCACCGAGTTCGAGCGCATCGGCGACTATGCCGTGAACATCATGGAAAAGGCCGAGGAGCTGTACGACAAGGAAGCCAGCTTCAGCGAAAGCGCTAAAAAGGAACTGCAATTGCTGGATGCCGCATTGGAGCGCATTCTGGTTCTGACGGACGAGGCCTTTGAAAACGATGATGTCCAGAAGGCTGCACAGGTGGAGCCGCTGGAGGAGATCATTGACGTGATGGTGGAGCGTCTGCGTGACCAGCACATCCGCCGCCTGAAGGACGGCATTTGCTCCATCGACACCGGCGTGGTGTTCCTCGATGTGCTGAACAACGCCGAGCGTATCTCTGACCACTGCTCCAACATTGCGGTGCGCATGGTGGGCATGGAGGCCGGCGATGATTACGACTCCCACACCCTGAAAAGCATTATGCACCACAACCCCAGCAAGGACTATATGCTGGAATACGAGCAGTGCCGCAAGGAATACCTTGTGCCGCTGGAAGAAATGGAAGCTTGAATCCTATAAATGCAATAGGCCGCTGCACATCGTGCAGCGGCCTATTGCATTTATTCCCCCAGATCCTCCAGCAGCAGATCCAGCTCCCGGGGGCTGTTGACCACAAGCCCGCGCTTGATGCGCAAAGCGTCGTTTTCCGGCAGAAGATTGGTGTAGATGCCGGTCACGCGGATCAAAGTGCCCGGGGTGCCGTCGGCGCGGCAGGTGTACACCGCCACCCGCCCGCCGCTGTCCCGCAGGCAGTAGCGGGCAGCGTCCGTCTGGGGCGCAGCCTGCGCGGCAAGGCTCAGGGGAGAGACGGGATCGGTCTCGGATCCGGCGGGGCTTTGGGACAGCGGCAGCTTTGGCAGCGCCATCCAGAACAGACTGAATACAATGGTGAATACGCAAAGCCCGTAGAACAGGCAGACAGACAGCTTGCGCATAAAAAACACTCCCTTCCCCGGTAAGTATGCCCCATTTGAGCGGATGGCAGACAATTTTCACACGCAGATACTGTACTTTCCACAAGAGAGTGTGTTATACTATTTATATCTGCTCAGCGCGCAAAGATTGGTTCTTGCCCGGCTGGGGCGTGCGTGCTATAATATGGTATTGCAGTTTGAAGTTTCGTGTCACAAACGATGTGGATAAAGCCCGGCGCAGCAATGCCCGGCAACAGTCTTGAAATGTCAGGAGGCGATCCCTATCTCCAACAATGAGATGAGAAAGATCCATCGGGGCGGCGAGGAGCAGCCTGCCCGCCCGGTGGGACGTAAGGTCAATGTTTCCCAGAGCCGCCGCGAGGTACACTCCGCAGCGGAAAACCGTACCCGCGCACCCAAAGCACCCAAAACTCCCAAGCCGCCGAAGGAAAAGAGCAAACACCCCATTCTGCGGTTCATTGGCCGCACCCTTGCTACGGTGCTCTGCCTTGGCATCATGCTGGGCAGCGTGGTGGCCGTGGGCATGGTGTTCTATGTGGTGCAGGCTACCGCCAACGACGGCGACCTGCTGGATCTGGACAATATCCAGCTGAGCCAGTCCAGTATGGTGGTGGCTACCGACCCGGATACCGGCGCACAGGTGGAGTATGCCACCCTGCGCTCTTCCAACAGCCACCGCGTGTGGGCAGACCTTGAGCAGATCCCTTCCAACTTGCAGTATGCCTTCATCTGCACCGAGGATAAGGACTTCTACTCAGAGCCCGGCGTCAACTTCAAGCGCACCATCGGCGCAATGATCAACGAGTATCTGCTGCCTATTTACAGTTCCAAGCAGGGCGCATCCACGCTGGAGCAGCAGCTCATCAAGAACCTGACCGATGACAACAGTGCCAGCGGCATCGATGGTGCACTGCGCAAGGTGCGCGAGATCTACCGCGCCCTCTGCCTGAGCCGCAGCTACTCGAAAGAAACCATTCTGGAAGCTTATCTGAACACCATCAGCTTTACCGGCACCATTCAGGGTGTGCAGACGGCTGCCAACGAGTACTTCAACAAGGATGTCAGCCAGCTGAGCCTGTGGGAGTGCGCCACCATTGCATCCATTACCAAAAACCCCACCAACTATAACCCCTATACGAACCCCGAAAACCTGATCAACCGCCGCAACTTCATCATGTACAATATGTGGCAGCAGGGCGTGATCAGCGAGGAGGATTACCGCAACGGCGCTGCGCAGCCCCTTGTGCTGGCCGAAGAGGACAGCGGCAAAAAGCCCAGCACCGTCACTTCCTACTTCACCGATGCACTGTTCAACGAGGTCGTGCAGGATATCATGGCCAAGGAGGGCATCAGCGAGTCCGAGGCGCAGAAGCTGCTCTACACCGGCGGCTTTACCATCGAAGCCACTGTCAACACCAAGCTGCAGTCCCAGATGGAAAACCTGATGCTGAACACCGACGATGCCTACTTCCCGGCGGGCTGGCATGAGGAAGAGGTCACCTCCATTTCGGACGATGATGTGCAGGTATTCAACGAGGACGGCACCCCCAAGACCCGCACCGGCGAGGACGGCACCGTCTACTACTACCGCAACGTGCGCACGCAGGCTGCCATGGTCACGCTGGATTATGACGGCAACGTGCTGGCCATTGTGGGCGGCCTGGGCGAAAAGACCAAGAGCCTTTCCCTGAACCGCGCCTACAACGTGGAGCGGCAGACCGGTTCTACCATCAAGCCCATCGGCGCCTATGCACTGGGCATCGAGTACGGTCTGGTCAACTGGTCCACCATGCTCAACAACTCCCCCCTGTACCAGAAGCAGGATATGATCATCCGGGATGAGGACTACTGCCGCAAGAACGGCTTGATGGGCCTTTCCGATAAGCAGCTCCGTGCTTACCCCAACGCATGGCGCAGCTGGCCGCGCAACTACGGCGGCAACTACGGCGATGGCAGCGATCTCCCGCTGTGGAACGGCCTTGCCCGCTCGCTGAATACCATCGCGATCCGCGTGGGCGACCTTGTGGGCGCAAGCAATATCTTCAACTTCGTCTACAACACCTTACAGCTGAACACGCTGGATCCCACCAACGATGTGGGTCTGGCGCAGATGGTCATGGGCAGCCAGACCAAGGGCGTTACCCCCATGGCGCTGGCCGCAGCCTTCCAGATCTTCTATGATGGCGAGTACACCACCCCGCACCTGTACACCCGTGTGCTGGACCGGGACGGCAACATCTATCTGGAAAACAACGCCACCAGCTATCAGGCGCTGACCCCCGATACTGCCTATGTTATGAACCGTCTGCTGAAGAACGTTCTGTTCTCCAGCGTAGGTACTGCCAGCGGCCGCTACCCCAACTCCAACGGCATGGAAGCCTTTGGTAAGACCGGTACTGCTAGCGACGAAAAGGATCTGTGGTTTGTGGGCGGCACGCCCTACTATGTCACCGCTGTGTGGTGGGGCTACGATGCACCTTACGATATGACCAAGACCCTGTCTAAGCAGCAGGCCAAGACCCGCACCTGTGTGACCGCATGGAAGGCACTGATGGAGCAGGCACAGGCAGATCTGCCCTATAAGGCATTCCCCACCTCCGCAGGCGTGGTGGAGCGCCGCTACTGCACCCAGAGCGGCCTTCTGGCCGGTGCAGGATGCCCGAGCACTGCTGTGGGCTACTACCGTGCCGATGACCTGCCCGATACCTGCACCTACTCCCACGCAGCCCCGCAGGCTGCTGCCCCTACCGAGAACACAGACGATGCTGTGCCCACCCAACCGGTCGTCCCCACCGACACCAGTGCGCTGGATACGGAATAAGGGCAAAAATCGTACTTTTTCGCCCCTTTGCTGAAAAATCCGGCAAGGGCAGGGCGCACTTTACAAGACAAAACTGGACAAAGTGACAAAATAGCATCCGGGCTCTTGCATTGCAGGGGTTCGGATGCTATTATATTTTCTGCAAGAACACTTGTGTTTGAGAGGTGAACAAGTTGGAACGCCGTTTTTATCTGGTGGATGCGCAGGTGCTGCCGGAGGTCTTTCTCAAGGTGGTGCGCGCCAAGGAGCTGCTGGCCAGCGGAGAAGCCCGCAGCATTTCGGCTGCGACCCGTGCGGTAGAGCTTTCGCGCAGCGCATTTTATAAGTATAAGGATTGTATCTTTGATTCCGAGAACGGCCGTGAGGTCATCACGGTCATGGCCACCCTGCGGGACGAGACCGGTGCGCTGCAAAGCCTTCTGGCAGGCATCAGCGCCGCAGGTGCCAGCATTGTGACCATCAACCAGTCCACCCCGGAAAACGGAGCTGCGCTGGTGGCGGTCACCATCCGCACCGACACCATGCAGATGTCCCCGGAGGAATTGACCGAAAAGCTTTCGCGCCAGCGCATGGTCGTGGGTGTGCGCTGTGGGTATAACCTGTAACAAAACAGGAAACGAGGGAAAGAGAGTATGGCTAAAATTGCAATTCTGGGCTTTGGCACGGTGGGCAGCGGCGTGTACGAGGTGCTGCGCCGCAATGCTGCAAGTGTCTCCCGCCGGGCTGGCGAACCGGTGGAGGTAAAGTACATTCTGGACCCGAAGGACTTTACCGGCAACCCGGTGGAGCCTTTGGTGGTCAAGAACATTGACGTGATCCTGCAGAACCCGGAAATCCGGGTGGTGGTGGAGACCATCGGCGGCACCCGCTTTGCCTACCCCTACGTCAAGGCGTGTCTGGAGAGCGGTCGCAGCGTGTGCACCTCCAACAAGGAGATGGTGGCTACCTACGGCGCAGAGCTGCTGGCGCTGGCCAAGGAGCACGACTGTGCTTTCCTGTTCGAAGCCTCTGTGGGCGGCGGTACGCCCATCATCACCCCCATGCACCAGTGCCTGGCGGCCAATGTCATCACCGAAGTGGAGGGCATCGTGAACGGCACCACCAACTTCATGCTCACCAAGATGGTGCGGGAGGGCCTTGACTTTGAGGATGCGCTGCATATTGCGCAGGAGCTGGGCTACGCCGAGACCAAGGACCCCAGCGATGACGTGGACGGCCGCGACGCCTGCCGCAAGATCGCCATCCTGTCCTCCATGGTGTGCGGCCACCAGATCTACCCCCAGAACATTCCCACCCGGGGCATCCGCGCCATTACCGCCGCCGATGTTGCCAGCGCCGAAAAGCTGGGCTGCGTCATCAAGCTGATTGCATGGATGAAGCTTGGCAAGGACGGCAGCGTTGCCGCCGGTGTAGAGCCGTGTCTGGTGCCCAAGGCAAACCAGCTGGCCAGCGTGGACGATGTGTTCAACGCGGTGCTGGTCAAGGGCGATATGCTGGGCGATGTGGTGTTCTACGGCAAGGGCGCGGGCAAGCTGCCCACCGCCAGCGCTGTGGTGGCAGACGTGGTGGATGCCCTGAAAAACGGCGCACAGGTGCACGACAGCCTGTTCTGGCAGCCTGCGGACCCGGTGGATGGAATGCTCACCGACCCGGCTCCCGCTGCATATTATGTGCGTGTGGCGGGCATTGCACCCGCTGTGGTGGAAGCTATCTACGGCTACGGCAAGGTGGTGGATGAGCGGTACGAGGGCTGCGCCTACTTTGTGGAGCGCGCCGACGAGCGTGCGCTGGCAGAGGCCGCGCGCAAGGTGGAGGCCGTGGGCGGCAGCGTGAAGCTGGTGCTCAAGCGTCTGCCCGAGGAAGTGTAACGGAAAGGAACTGCGGCAATGAAGATCAAGGTTTCGGTTCCTGCCACCAGCGCCAACGTAGGCTCCGGCTTCGATGCGCTGGGTCTGGCAGTTACGTTGTACAACACAGTCACCTTTGAGGACAGCGAGGTGCTGGAGATCTCAGCATCGGACGGCACCCGCATCCCCCGGGGCGAGTCGAATCTCGTGTACCGCTCCGCCAAGGGTCTGTTCGAAAAAGTGGGCAAGCAGATCCCGCCCCTCAAGATCACCCAGACGAACCCCATCCCCATGGCACGCGGTCTGGGCTCTTCTTCGGCCTGCATCATCGCAGGTCTGCTGGGCGCAAACCGGATGCTGGGCGATGTGCTCAACACGCAGGAGCTGCTCACGCTGGCAACTGCCATTGAGGGACACCCCGATAACGTGGCCCCGGCACTGCTGGGCGGTCTGACCAGCAGCGTGTTCGAGGACGGCAAGGTGTATTCGGTCAAGCGGAATGTGGACGAAAGTCTCTGCTTTGCCGCCATCGTGCCGGACTACAAGCTGCTGACCGAAGCAGCCCGCGCTGCCCTGCCCAAGGAGGTATCCCATAAGGATGCGGTGTATAACCTGTCCCGTGCGGCGCTGGTGCCCGCAGCTTTCTGCGAGGGACGGCACGACCTGCTGGCCATTGCCACTGAGGATAAGCTGCACCAGCAGTACCGGATGCCCCTGATGCCCGGCTCCCGCGAGGTGTTCGATATGGCGCGGCTGTGCGGCGCAAAGGCCGTGTATGTCTCCGGTGCAGGCAGCACGGTCATGGCAGTGGCCGAAAAGGCCGAAGCCGAAAAGTTCTATTCCAAGCTGGAAAAAGGTCTGGAGCTGCTGGAAGGTCTGGACGGATGTGAAGCATTTACACTGTTGCAGCTGGATGCCGATAACACCGGCGCGACTGTGGAATGATAAACGGGTAAGGGAAGTGCAAGAACGCTTCCGCCCGGCAAGCCCCCGCAAGCGCGGGGCGTAAAGAGGAGAGTGACAAGATATGGCGTTGATCGTACAGAAATTCGGCGGTTCCTCCGTAAAGGACCGTGACCGTATCTTCAACGTTGCGCGGATCGTGGCCAACACCCACAACGCGGGCAATGACGTAGTGGTGGTAGTTTCCGCACAGGGCGACACCACCGATGACCTGATCGCCAAGGCAGGGGAGATCACCCATAACCCCTCGGCGCGTGAGATGGATATGCTGCTGGCCTCCGGCGAGCAGATCAGCATCGCACTGCTGGCCATGGCGCTGAACGAGCTGGGCTGCCATGCCATCAGCCTGACCGGCTGGCAGGCTGGCTTCCGCACCGACCGTGCCTACACCAAGGCGCGCATCACCCGGCTGGAGACCGAGCGGATCTCCTCGGAGCTGGAGCGCAACCGTGTGGTGGTGGTGGCAGGTTTCCAGGGTCTGAACAAGCTGGACGATATCACCACGCTGGGACGCGGCGGCTCCGACACCAGTGCTGTGGCCATTGCCGCTGCCCTGCACGCTGACCGCTGCCAGATCTATACGGATGTGGAGGGCGTTTACACCGCCGACCCGCGCAAGGTGCGCAACACCCGCAAGCTGGAAGAGATCACCTTTGACGAGATGCTGGAGCTGGCATCTCTGGGCGCACAGGTGCTGAACAACCGCAGCGTGGAGCTGGCCAAAAAGTACAATGTGGAGCTGGAGGTGCTCTCCAGCCTGAACCCCATCCCGGGTACGGTGGTTAAGGAGGTTACAAAGGACATGGAAGGTATGCTGATCAAGGGTGTTGCCAAGGACACCGATGTTGCTGTTATCACGATTCTCAACGTTCCCGACGAGCCGGGCATGAGCTTTAAGATCTTTGGTCTGCTGGCACAGAAGAACATCAACGTGGACATCATCCTGCAGTCCACCGGCCGCGACGGCAAGAAGGACATCAGCTTTACCTGTGCCGAAGGCGAAGCCGAGGTGGCCATGCGTGTGCTGAAGGAAAGTGCACACTTCAGCGATGTCAGTGTGGACACCACCTGCGCCAAGGTCTCCATCGTGGGTGCCGGTATGCAGAGCCACAGCGGCGTTGCTTCCAAGATGTTCGAGGCACTGTCCAACAACAATATCAACATCAAGATGATCTCCACCAGCGAGATCAAGATCTCCTGCATCATCGACCGTGCAGACGCCGACAAGGCTGTCAGCGCCATCCATGATATGCTGTTTGACTGATCTGCGTAAAATTTTCGGTTATGGCCTGTCTGCTCCCTGCCGGGGGCGGGCAGGTCATAATTTTTTTACACACGGCGGCGTTTACACAAATTGCAAAGGGGTGTATAATATAGTTTGAATCTGTGCGGCGCACCGGCGCTGCAACTATGCCGAAAAGGAGCCCCGCCGCATGAGTGAACCCACCCGTACCTCCAGAGCGCCTGCTGATAAGCGCCTGACCTATCAACAATGGAAACGCCGCAAAATGCTGCGGCTGGCCCGCAACTGGGTGCTGTTTCTGGCCGGCTGCGCTGCGGTGGTGGCGCTGCTGACCGGCGGCATCCTGTGGCTGCTGCCCAAGGTGCACAGCCTGCTGGCCGGGCCAAAGGTATTTGCAGCCAGCGTGTACAACGGCGCAGACTATGTGTTCAACGCCGCAGACACGCGGCTTACGCTGGTAAATGCCAATCTGCCCTATACCGTCGAGCCGACCCCGCTGCTGGATATTGCCGACGAGACCACCGGCCAGCAGCTGGAAGCCGAAGCCGCCATGCAGTACCGCAGCATGGCCGCCGCCGCGCAGGCGGACGGCGTCAGCCTGACCCTTGTGGCCGGTTATCAGGACGCCGACACCCGGCAGGATGCCTATGAAGCCCGGGTGCAGACCTACCGCGATAAGCGCAAGAGCGAAGAGGAAGCCGCCCGTCTGGCGGCTACCATCCAGCCCGCTGCCAACGCCAACGAGCACGGCACCGGCTACGCGGCAGATATCCTCAGCGCGGACGACCCGCAGCAGAATACCAGCTTTGCCGAGACCCGCGCCTACGAGTGGCTTACGGCCTATGCGGCGGAATACGGCTTTATCCTGCGCTACCCGCAGGACAGGCAGGCCGCCACCGGCATCGTGTTCGAGCCGTGGCACTGGCGCTATGTAGGGGTGGAAAACGCCCTTGCCATCCGCGCCAGCGGCCTGAGCTTAGAAGAGTTCATCGCCCTGCAGCGGGCAGACTGAATCAAATGCTCTGTGCTGCGGCGCAGAGAGAAGGGAACTATCATTGGAACGTACTCTCATTGCACCGGGCGTGCATCTTTCCTGCGACCCGGCTTCTAAATTCAACCGCTGCCGCATCAGCATCCACTTTGCCTTTCCGGCAGAGCGTAAAACGGCCACTGCCCATGCGCTTTTGCCGCTGGTGATGGAGCGCGGCTATGCGGACTGCCCGGATATGACCCGGCTGACCAAAAAGCTGGCAAAGCTTTACGGCGCAGACCTGACCGTGGACGCCCGCCCCATGGGCTGCAACCACAATCTCTGCGTCAGCGTGACCGGCATCAAAGACGCCTTTGCGCTGGAAGGCGAGGCGCTGACCGCCGAGTATACCAAAATCGCGCTGGGTGCGGCTTTCCATCCTTATCTTGTGGACGGCTGCTTTGACCCGCAGGCCGTCAGCATTGAAAAGCAGATGCTGAAAAAGGGCCTTGAGGACGAGATCAACGATAAACGCATCTACTGCCTGCATCAGGCCAACCGGGAATTCTTTGGCGACAGCCCGGCGGGCGTGCGGCAGGAGGGTTATCTGGAAGAGGTGGACGGCCTTACCCCGGCTATGCTGACCGCCGCCTACCGGCAGATGCTGCGTACTGCAAACATCGAGCTGCTGGTGCTGGGCTGCGATGCCGCCCAGACCGCCGCCATCCGGGACGCTTTGCTGGCAGAGCTTGCCTGCATTGACCGCGCCCCGCTGCCGCTGGTGGAAAACATGGCCATGCCCGCCATTGCACCGGTGCACAAGACCGAAAACTACGATATGGTGCAGGCAAAGCTGTGTATGCTGTTCACACTGGGGCAGCCCATGCAGCCGCAGCAGCTGGCAGCCGTGCGCCTTGCCATGGCACTGTACGGCGGCAGCGTGACCAGCCGCCTGTTCCTCAATGTGCGGGAACGGGACCATCTGTGCTACTACTGCTCCTCCTCGTTCCAGAGCTTTACCGGCAGCATGGCGGTGAACAGCGGCGTGGAGCACGCCGATGCCGCCCGCGCAGAGCAGGCGATTCTGAAAGAGCTTGCCGACCTGTGCACCGGTCCCATTACCGACGAGGAATTTGAGGACTGCCGCCGGGGTTTGCTCAGCGGCATGAACGGGGTAGAGGACAGTCTTGGCGGCATCGAGAGCTGGTACTACATCGAGGTGCTGCGCGCCGGTGCCAACAGCGCTGCGCCTATCCAGAGCCCGGAGCAGGCACGGAATGCCCTGCGTGCCGTGACCAAGGACGAGGTGCGGGATATCCTGCGCCGCCTGACCCTCTCGGTCAGCTATCTGCTTACAAAGGAGGATGCTGCCCATGCCGCAGAATAACCAGACCCTGCTGGAAAAGACCGTGGCCGACCAGTGGCAGACCCTGCCCTCCGGCCTGACGGTGCTGGTGCGCCCCATGCCGGGCTATTCCAGCACCCATGTGATCTATGCCACCAAGTTCGGCTCCATCGACCGGGATTTCTGCCTGAACGGGCAAACGGTGCATCTGCCGGCGGGTGTGGCGCATTTTCTGGAGCACAAAATGTTCGAAGACGAGGACGGCGATGCCTTTGCCAAGTACGCAAAGACCGGTGCCAACGCCAACGCATTTACCAGCTTTGACCGCACCTGCTACCTGTTCACCGCCACCCAGCAGCTGGACGAAAGCTTGGACGTGCTGCTGGGCATGGTAGGCCACCCCTACTTTACCGAGCAGACCATCGCCAAGGAGCAGGGCATCATCGGGCAGGAGATCAAAATGTACGATGACAGCCCGGACTGGCGGCTCATCACCGGACTGTTCGAGTGCCTGTACCACAGCCACCCCATCCGCAGCGACATCGCGGGCACGGTGGAGAGCATTGCCGAGATCACGCCCGCCATGCTGTACGACAGCTGCAAGGCCTTTTATGCCCCGGGCAATATGGTGCTGGCTGCGGCCGGCAACACCACCATGGAGCAGATTTTGGCCGCCTGTGAACGGCACGGCCTGATGGAGCCCCGCCCGGCACAGAAGGTGCAGCGGCTGTGGGCACCGGAGCCCATGACCCTTGCCGCCACGGAAAAAACGCTGACCATGCCGGTCTCCAAGCCCTGCTTCGGCGTGGGCTTTAAGGAAGAGCCGCTGCCTGCGGATGATCTGCGCACCGAGGCGCTGTACGACCTTGTGCTCAGCTGCATCGTGGGCGGAATGTCGCCGCTGTACCGCCGCCTATATGACGAGGGTCTTGTGAACCCCGGCTTTGGCGGCGAGGTGCTGCGGGTGGACGGCTGCTGCTGCATCCTGTTCACCGGCGAGAGCGATGTGCCGGACACCGTGCGCCAGCTGCTGCTGGACGAGATCGCCCGGGTGCGCGCCGCCGGTGTGGACAGGGAAGTGTTTACCCTGTGCAAGAACGAAAAATACGGTCAGCTGATCGAAAATCTGGAAAACGTGGAGGACTCCGCCAGCCAGATGGCAGACTTTGCCCTCAGCGGCCAGACGGTGGCGCAGCAGATCTCCATGCTGGCTGGGCTGACCGCAGAGGATGCGGACGCTGCTTTGCAGCACATCCTGTGCACCGACCGCATGGCTACCATGTACATCCAGCCGGACGGCACGGCGCAGGCGGCAGAAGAGGACGAGGAGGAAGAAGGATGAACCATCTTACAAATCTGGTACAGTTCCCGGGTCTGGGGCTGAGCTTTCAGCTGAACCGTGTGGCCTTTACCATCGGCGGGGTCAGCATTTACTGGTACGGCGTGTGCATTGCGGTGGGTCTGTGTCTGGCACTGGTCTTTGCCTTCCGGCACAGCATCGAGTTTGGCGTAGACCCCGACAGTATGGTGGATGTCATCCTTATTGGCGTAGTGCTGGGTATCATCAGCGCCCGCGCCTACTATGTGGCTATGGCACCTTTTAAATATGAAAGCATCTGGGAGATGATCGCCATCCGGGATGGCGGCCTTGCCATCTACGGCGGCATCATCGGCGGCTTTTTGTTTGGCGGCCTGGCCTGCAAGTGGCGGGGCGTGCCGGTGCTGCCCATGTTTGACCTAACCGCCATGGGCTTTCTCCTCGGGCAGGGCTGCGGCCGCTGGGGCAACTTTTTCAATCAGGAAGCCTTTGGCTGCAACACCACCCTGCCTTGGGGAATGTACAGCGAGACGACCCGTGCTTACCTGATGAGCAGCACGGTTACGGTACCCAAGGGTGTGGTCATCGACCCCAACCTGCCGGTGCATCCCACCTTTTTGTATGAGAGCATCTGGTGCTTTGTGGGCTTCTTCCTGCTGTTCCGCTACATCAAAAAGCGCAAGTTCAACGGCGACATTACCCTGCGGTATCTGGTATGGTACGGCGCAGGGCGTTTCTGGATCGAGGGCCTGCGCACCGACAGCCTGATGCTGGTGCCCTCCATCGGGCTGCGGGCATCCCAGCTGGTGGCAGGCATCGCCGTGGTGGCGGGCATTGCGGCAGAGGTGTACTTCACCCGTAAGTGCAAGGGCAAGCCCCTGCTGGTGCCGCTGGCGCTGAACGCCGAGAATAAGGCAGCTCAAAAGAAGCTGGACGGCCCCATCTCCTTTGCAGGTAAGGACACCCAGCTGCTGGCTTCCAGCCCGCGCAAGCTGTTTTTGGAAAAGACGGAGGCCTATAATGCGCAGGTGAAAGCCGCCATAGAGCAGGCCGGGCAGAAAAAAGCGTAAAAATCTGCGCAAAAGGGGAAATTTCCTCTTGCAATCCGGTTTGGTTTTTGCTATAATATTCTAGCCGCATGGTGTGGGCGCCTGAAATGGCCCGCAGTAAGGGTCTGCCTTTACGACCAGCGAGTACAACGAAAAGGAATGAACAAAATGTACGCAATCATTGTTACCGGCGGTAAGCAGTACCGCGTGGAGCAGGGCGACATCGTCTACATCGAAAAGCTGGACGTTGAGGCCGACTCCGAAGTGAAGTTTGATCAGGTTCTCGCTATTGGCGAGGAGGGTTCTGTGAAGGTTGGCGCTCCTGTTGTTGAGGGTGCTACCGTTTCTGCCAAGGTCATCAAGAATGGCAAGGGCAAGAAGCTGAACATCATCACCTATCGCGCAAAGAAGCACAGTGCTCGCCGTATGGGCCATCGTCAGCCCTTCACCAAGGTTGAGATCACTGCGATCAACGGCTAAGGAGGTAAATTACAATGGCACATAAAAAGGGCGTAGGCAGCACCAAGAACGGCCGCGATTCCGCAGCACAGCGTCTGGGCACCAAGCGTGCAGACGGTCAGTTTGTTCTGGCCGGCAACATCCTGGTTCGTCAGCGTGGCACCCACATCATGCCGGGTGAGAACGTTGGCAAGGGCAGCGATGACACCCTGTTTGCTCTGGTGGACGGCACCGTCCGTTTCGAGCGCGTGGGCAAGAGCGGCAAGAAGTGCAGCGTTAAGCAGTAACTTCTTTCTGAATAACTGCAATCGTAGAGCCGGACCCTTGTGGCCCGGCTCTTTTTGATGAAATAAGGCTATGTGTTCGGGTAGCGCTGTCTCGGATGAGGGCGCTGAAACGCAAAAGCCTATAAAGCTAAGGAGGGGCTGTATGGCAGCACAGACTAACTTTATCGACATCGCCACGATATGGCTCCATGCGGGCAAGGGCGGCGATGGCGCGGTGAGCTTCCACCGCGAAAAATTCGTGGCCGCAGGCGGCCCGGACGGCGGTGACGGCGGCCGGGGCGGCGATATCATCTTTGTGGCGGACGACCATCTGTCCACCCTGATGGACTTCCGCTATAAGCGCAAGTATGTGGCCCCGGAGGGCGGCAAGGGCGGCGCAAGCCTGTGCCACGGCAAAAATGCCGAAAATCTGGTCATCAAGGTGCCGCTGGGCACCGTGATCAAGGACGCAGAGAGCGGTCTTGTTATCGCAGACCTGTCCGACCACACCCCGGTCACCATTGCTAAGGGTGGCCGCGGCGGCTACGGCAACGCACACTTTGCCACCCCCACCCGCCAGATCCCCAAGTTTGCAAAGCCCGGTATGCCCGGCGAGGATCTGCAGGTGACCTTGGAACTGAAGCTGATTGCGGACGTGGGTCTGATCGGCTTCCCCAACGTGGGTAAGTCCACCCTCATCTCCACCATCAGCGCGGCAAAGCCCAAAATCGCAAACTACCACTTTACCACCCTTGTGCCCACGCTGGGCGTTGTGTCGGTGGGTGAGGGCGCAAGCTTTGTCTGCGCCGACATTCCCGGCCTGATCGAGGGTGCCAGCGAGGGCGTCGGTCTGGGACACGATTTCCTGCGCCATGTGGAGCGTTGCCGCCTGCTGCTGCACGTTGTGGATGTTTCCGGCAGCGAGTGCCGCGACCCCATCGAGGACTTTGAGAAGATCAACGAGGAGCTGGCAAAGTTTAGCCCCGTGCTGGCCGAGCGTCCGCAGATCGTTGTGGGCAACAAGTGCGACCTTGCCACCGAGGAGCAGATCGAGACCTTCCGCCAGTATGTGGAGGGCAAGGGGCTGACCTTTGTGGCAATCTCTGCCGCCACCATGCAGGGCGTCAAGCAGCTGCCGGGTCTCGTGTACAACCGTCTCAAGGATATCCCGCAGGTGCCGGTGTTCACCCCCGAGTACAAAAAGCCGGAGCCCAAGAAGAACGGCCGCGACTTCACCATCCAGCGCATGGAAGCCCATGTGTGGAGCGTGGATGCCCCGTGGCTGGAGTATATTCTGGCCGGCAGCAACGTGGACGACTACGAGAGCCTGCAGTTCTTCCAGCGTCAGCTGGGCGAGAGCGGCATTCTGGACGCGCTGGTGCAGAAGGGCGTGGAAGAGAACGATACCATTCTCATCGGCGAGTATCAGTTCGACTATATCTTCTAAGGATAAAGCATCATGAACGAATCAGAAAAGATCGACCCGCGGGAGCTCAGCCCGCTGGCGCTGGCCTTTGTAGGGGACAGCGTGCTGGAACTGCTGGTGCGCCAGCGTCTGGTGGAGCACCACCGCCTTTCAGCCGGAAAGCTGAACGCCGAAAAGGTCAAGTATGTCTCTGCCAAGGCGCAGTTCCGGGAGGAGCAGCTGCTGGAGCCGCTGTTCACCGAGGACGAGCTGGCCGTGTTCAAGCGCGGCCGCAACGCCAGCAAGGCCAGCGTAGCCAAGCACGCCTCCCCGGAGGAGTACCGTGCCTCCACCGGCTTCGAATGCCTGCTGGGCTGGCTGTACCTGAACGGACAGCTGGAGCGCGTGCACCAGCTGTTTGAGGTGCTGTGGCAGCAGTTTGATCCTGACCAGAAATAAGAATGCGAAAGCCCGCTGCTTTCCGCACTGGAAACCAGTGGTGGAAGGCAGCGGGCTTTGCTTGTTGGCATCTGCGGTCCGTCAGATGCCGCTTACGCCATCAGCGGCTGTTCTTCGCGTTGGTGGAACGGCTGTTGGTGGAGTTCTTGGCGCTTTCGTCATCGGCACCCTTGGTGTACTGGTTGGGGTGCTTGTGCTCGTTGGTGGCGCTGTTGGTGGTCTTGCTGCTGGTACGGTTAGAGGTCTGGTTCTTGCAATTGGTACTGCGGTTCTCACTGCGGTTTTCCATGGTGTGAATGCTCCTTTCGGTCGTTGCTGTGGGGGCGGGACCGCCCTCACAGTCCATAGTGTGGCCGCAGCCGGCGGCTTTATACATCCCATGGGAGGAAAAGAATATGCCTACGGAATATTTTGAGCAGCGGGAGCGTGCCCTGCTGGGCCCGCGGTACCAGCAGCTGTATGCCGCTCCGCAGCAGACGGCAGAGCGCGGGGTCACCGTGTCGGCGCTGCGCACCACGCCGGAGCAGTTTGCGCAGCGGGCAGATTTCCCGCTGGAGCCTTCGCCCTTCTGCAAGGCGGCTTTTGTGGTGCATCAGCCGGATTTTAAGCCCGGGCGGCATCCGTACCACCATGCGGGGGTGTTCTACTCGCAGGAGCCTTCGGCTTCTTCGGCAGCGCCGCTGCTGGGAGTGCAGCCGGGGATGCGGGTGCTGGACCTGTGCGCCGCGCCCGGCGGCAAAAGCAGCCAGCTGGCGGCGGCACTGCAGGGGCGCGGTGTGCTGGTGAGCAACGAGTATGTGGCTGCGCGCGCCGAAATTTTAAAAAGCAACCTTGAGCGCATGGGCGTTTCCAACGCCGTGGTGCTCAACGAGACTCCCGCCCGCATTGCCGAGGCGCTGCCGGAGTTTTTCGACCGGGTGCTGGTGGACGCGCCCTGCTCCGGTGAGGGAATGTTCCGCAAGGAGCCGGTAGCGCTGCAGCAGCACTGCGAGGCACTGGTAAAGCAGTGCGCAGAGCTGGGCGCGCAGATTCTGGACTGCGCCGCAGCGGCACTGGCTCCCGGCGGGCAGCTGGTGTACTCCACCTGCACCTTTGCGCCGGAGGAGGACGAAGGACAGGTGGCAGCGTTTTTGCAGCGCCACCCGGAGTTTGCACTGGCTGATGTGCTGGGCAACGTGGACTACACCTTTGGCAGCGTAGGCGAAGAAAACCGCACCGGCGGTCTGCCGCTGGATGTGAGCAAGGTGCGCCGCATCTGGCCCTGTCAGGGCGGCGAGGGGCATTTTATGGCCAGGCTGGTCAAGGCGGGCACGCCCCGCACCCTGCCGCCGGAGGGGGAATACACCCCGGAGGAGCAGCTCTGGCTTGCCGCTGCTGCACAGGCGGGCAAAAAGGGCAAGGGTAAGGCAAAGCCTGCCAAGGCGGCAGATGCCCGCAGCACTCGCCGTGCAGACAGCCGCGCCTGTCGGGACGCTGTGCAGGGCACGAGCCGCCGCACCCGGGACACCGGGGCAGGGGAGACCACCCCTACGCAGAGCCTTGCCGCATGGCAGGAGTTTGCCCGGCAGTATTTTCCCGCACTGGCGCAGCGCCCGGCTGTGGTGCATGGCGGCGGTGTGCTGCTGCCGGTTGCCTTTCCGCAGACGGGGCTTCATGTGCTGCGGGCGGGGGTATTCGTGGGCAGCGTGCAGAAGGGCCGCTTTGTGCCGGAGCATCATCTGTTCACGGCCTTTGGCAGCCTGTGCACGAACTGCGAGCAGCTGACCCTTGCCGACTGCCGCTGCACCGAGTATCTCTCCGGCCGCGAGGTGGAAGCCCGCACGGCAGCGGACGGCTGGTGCTGCGTGACCGTGGACGGCTGGCCGCTGGGCGGCGGCAAGGTGTCCGGCGGGCGGGTGAAAAACCACTACCCCAAGGCACTGCGGCTGCTGTAAACCGCAGATTTACACGCATCCGGGCGAAAATCAGGCTTTTCAGGCTTGAACGCGCCGGTGGATTGTGATAGAATAACAGAGTTAGATTTTGTGTGCTGCCACAAGCGGGCGACCACAGCCCGTCTGCCCGCAGGCGGAGATACCGATAAATTTAGGAGGCTCTTTCCCATGTCTGGACATAGCAAATGGAACAACATTAAGCGCAAGAAGGAAAAGACTGACGGCGCCCGCGCCAAGGTCTTTACCAAGATCGGCCGCGAGATCAGCGTTGCCGTCCGTGACGGCGGCCCCAACCCGGCTTCCAACAGCAAGCTGGCAGACCTGATCGCCAAGGCAAAGCGCATGAGCGTGCCCAACGATAACATCCAGCGTATCATCAAAAAGGCCGAGGGCGGCGACAAGACCGAGTTCGAGGCCATCACCTACGAGGGCTACGGCCCCGGCGGCGTGGCAGTCATGGTGGAGACCCTGACCGACAACCGCAACCGTACCGCTGCCGACCTGCGCCACTACTTCGATAAGAACGGCGGCAATCTGGGCGCTATGGGCTGCGTGGCCTTCCTGTTCAACCAGAAGGGCGTCATTGACATCTCTCTGGAGGATAAGGACGCCGACGAGGCCATGATGGACGCTCTGGATGCCGGTGCCGAGGACTTTGATGCCAGCGAGGACGCTGCCGAGGTCACCACCGATCCCGAGAACTACTCTGCCGTGGTCAAGGCTCTAGAGGAGAAGGGCTACGAGATCCTGTCCGATGATCTGGCCATGGTGCCCATGACCACCACCCGCCTGACCGACCCCGATCAGCTGAAGCTGATGGGCAAGCTGCTGGATTCTCTGGAGGATAACGATGACGTCCAGAACGTCTGGCACAGCCTGGAGAACGAAGAGGACCTGCCGGAATAAGCTTCCGCAAGGCTCTTTGCTCTTGAAATAAGACGATAAAAGCCGCTTTTTGTGCTGTTTGGCACGAAAGGCGGCTTTTGTTTATTTCTGTGCCAGCGCCTTGCCTTTTGCGTAGTAGCGCTGCATTTCTTCCCGGGGGACCATATTCCCGCCGGTGGCCCAGACCAGATGGGTGGCGTTTGCCAGCGTACCGGCGGGCAGGGCGGTTTCGGTGTAAGCGCCAAGCAGCTGCCCGGGCTGGGTGAGCACCGGGCCGTACATTCCTGCCAGAGCGCTGGGTTCAAGGTAAAGATCTTCGGCGTCTGCCAGCTGCGCCAGAAGGGTGTACATCCGCTCGTCCTGCAGGGTGTAGCAGCCGCTCATAAAGGGGCGCATCAGCCCGCCCACAAAGCCGGAGGCGCGCCCCACGGCAAGACCATCGGCGGCGGTGCGGTTGTCGATGCCAAAGTCCTGCACACAGACGCTGCTGTTTTCGCCGGTAGCCATGCCCAGCATCATGCAGGGGGAGTGGGTGGGCTCGGCAAAAAAGCAGTGTGCGGCATCGCCGAACAGCATCTTCAGGCCAAAGGCCACGCCGCCGGGGCCACCGCCCACGCCGCAGGGCAGATAGGCGAAGAGGGGATGCTCTGCATCCACGGTGACGCCCTGCGCATCCAGCTGCTTTTTCAGCCGCAGCGCAGCGACAGCATAGCCCAGAAAGAGAGTCTTGGAGTTTTCATCATCCACAAAGTGGCAGTAGGGGTCGCCCGCCGCCAGCTTGCGCCCCTCGGTCACGGCGATGCTGTAATCGGAGGCGTATTCCACCACCTTGACGCCCCGGCTGCGGAGCAGGTCTTTTTTCCACTGCCGCGCGTCAGCGGACATATGCACGGTGACCTGAAACCCCAGCTTTGCGCTCATGATGCCGATGGAAAGCCCCAGATTTCCGGTGGAACCCACCGCAATGGAGTATTGCGAGAACAGCTTGCGGAAGTGCTCCTCTGCCAGAACGGCGTAGTTGTCGGTCAGGTGCAGCATTCCGCTGTGCAGGGCAATGTCCTCGGCGGTTTTCAGCACCTCGTAAATGCCGCCACGGGCTTTGATGGAACCGGAAATAGGCAGGTGGCTGTCCAGCTTGACCCATATCTGTCCGGCGATGGGGGTGCCGCTGCGCTCTTCCAGCACCTTTTGCATCCGGGGGATGGGTCGGACAGGGGATTCAATGATGCCGCCGGTCGCAGCAGTTTCTGGAAAGACGGCGGCAAGGTAGGGGGCAAAACGCTCCAGCCGCGCGGCGGCGTCTTCGATGTCGGCAAAGGTCAGCGGGCAGGCAGCCGCAGCCTGTGCAAAGGGCAGCTTGTCCGGGTTTACCCATGCAGTCTCCTTCAGGGCGCAGAGGTCGGAGACCACGGGATATGCCGCGATCCAATCGGCAGTGGAACGCCCGGCGATGTACTTGTCAGGTGAAACCATAGCGGATCCTCCTTTATATATAGAAGTTTGGATAGAAGCGGATGAGTGCGCCCGGCAGGTTTCGCGGGCGCTGAATGTTTTGAATATAAAGGTTTTTATAGAAATTGTCAACCGGCTGCTTTTTGCGCTGGGCGGGTCAGAGCACTATATGCTTGGCGGTTACAAGTTATTGCTTGGGCAGCCCAGCGGCAGAGTAGGGAATCTATGGAAGGAAAGCAGCACACTGCCCAAAAACCTTGTTAAAAAACTGGCATTTTGCCGTTTTTGTGTAAAGTATACAAGAATAAACACAAAAAATTGGCATTGCGCGTATTGCTATTTTACAACTGATATATTAGAATATAAGCAAGAAGAGCGTGCAGGCGTTCTGCGCGTGCCACATGATAAATAACGACAGGAGGAACTTCTCTATGCCTATGAAAATGGGTTGGCGCTGGTATGGCGAGGGCAACGACCCCGTCACCCTGAGCGACATTAAGCAGATCCCCGGCGTGACCAGCATCGTCTGGGCACTGCACAACAAGATGCCCGGCGAGATCTGGGAAATCGACGAGATCCAGAAGGTTGCAGACCAGATCCACGCCTACGGCTTTGATATGGATGTTGTCGAGTCCGTCAACGTGCACGACGATATCAAGATCGGTCTGCCCACCCGCGACCAGTATATCGAGAACTACAAGCAGTGCATCCGCAACCTGTCCAAGTTTGGTGTCAAGGTCATCTGCTACAACTTCATGCCCATCTTCGACTGGACCCGCACCGACCTGTTCCACCCGGTAGGCGACGGTTCTACCGCACTGTTCTACGAGAAGGACAAGATCAAGGGCGATTACAAGGCCATGGCTGAGTATATCATGTCCTTCACCGAGAAGTATAACATGACCTTCCCCGGCTGGGAGCCGGAGCGCATGGCAAAGCTGGACGAGCTGTTCAAGGCCTACGCCCCTGTCACCAAGGAGAAGCTGTGGGAGAACCTGAAGTACTTCCTCGAAGCCCTGATGCCCACCTGCCACGAGTGCGACATCAAGATGGCCATCCACATGGACGATCCTCCTTGGGATATCTTCGGCCTGCCCCGCCTGCTGGTGGACGAGCCCAGCATCGACCGCTTCCTGAAGATGGTGGACGATCCGTACAACTGCCTGACCCTGTGCACCGGCAGCCTGAACGCAAACCCCAACAATAACTGTGCCGAGATCATCCGCAAGCACTGCGACCGTATTGCTTTCGGTCACGTCCGCAACATCCACCACTTCCCCAACGGCGACTTCTCTGAGGCTGCGCACCGCGACTGCTGCGGCGAGACCGGCATCATTGAGGTAATGCGCGCTTACCATGACTGCGGCTTTGAGGGCTACATCCGCCCCGACCACGGCCGTCAGCTGTGGGAGGAAGGCCCCGGCGTCTGCCGCCCCGGCTATGGCAAGTATGACCGTGCTCTGGGCATCCAGTATATGCTGGGTATCTGGGATCTGCTGGACCGTCTGGATGAAGAAAAGAAGGGCTGATTACTATGAAGCTGTCTGATATTAAAAACGGCAATCTGTCCGCCGAGTGGGCAGAAAAGGGCTACGAGTTGCCCAAATTCGACATTGAGGCTGTGAAGGCCAAGACTCACGCCGAGCCCACTTGGGTGCACTTCGGTGCCGGCAACATCTTCCGCGCTTTCCCCGCTGCCGTGCTGAACGACGCACTGAACAGCGGCAAGTACGACCGCGGCGTCATCGTGGCCGAGAGCTTCGACTACGAGATCATCGATAAGGCTTACCAGCCCTACGATAACCTGAGCCTGCTGGTCTGCCTGAAGTCCACCGGCGAGATCGAGAAGAAGGTCGTCGCTTCCGTTACCGAGAGCCTGAAGGCTGACTATTCCTTCGGTGCTGATTGGGCACGTCTGGTGGAGATCTTCCAGAACCCCAGCCTGCAGATGATCTCCTTTACCATCACTGAGAAGGGCTACGGCGTTGCTCCCGCTGACTTGGAGCGCGGCCTGACCCCCGTTCTGGCCATGGGCAAGGTCACCGCTCTGCTGTACGAGCGCTTCAAGGCCGGCAAGCTGCCCCTGACCGTCCAGAGCATGGATAACTGCTCTCACAACGGCGATAAGGTCAAGACCGCTGTCCACGCCTACGCTGCAAAGTGGGTGGAGCAGGGTCTGGTGCCCGCAGAGTTCCTGGCCTATGTGCAGGACGAGACCAAGATCACCTTCCCGTGGAGCATGATCGATAAGATCACCCCGCGCCCGGACGCAAAGGTGCAGGAGATGCTGGCAAAGGATGGCTTTGAGGATAACTACACCATCGTTACCGAGAAGCACACCTTCACCGCTCCCTTCGTCAACGCTGAGGAGACCCAGTACCTGTGCATCGAGGATCACTACACCAATGGCCGTCCTCCGCTGGAGCTGGGCGGTGTGCTGTACTGCGACCGCGAGACCGTGGACAAGATCGAGAAGATGAAGGTCTGCACCTGCCTGAACCCCCTGCACACTGCCATGTCTATCTATGGCTGTATGCTGGGCTACACCCTCATCTCTGCCGAGATGGCAGACGAGGATCTGCGCTCCTTCATCCAGAAGGTCGGCTATATCGAGGCGATGCCCGTGGTCGTTGATCCCGGCGTGCTGAACCCCTACGAGTTCATCGGCGCTGTCATCAACCGCCGTCTGCCCAACCCCTTCATGCCCGACGCTCCCCAGCGTATCGCCACCGATACCTCCCAGAAGCTGGCGATCCGCTTCGGCGAGACCATCAAGGCTTACGAGGCGCGCGGTCTGGACAAGTCCAACCTCGTGCTGATCCCGCTGGTGCTGGCAGGCTATGCCCGCTACCTGAAGGGCATCGACGACAACGGCCAGCCCTTCGAGATCTCTCCCGATCCGCTGCTGGCTGAGCTGCAGGCCATCGTCAGCCCCTTGCAGGTCAAGGAAGGCGAGCAGGACTTCAGCTGCCTGAAGGCTCTGTACAGCCGTGCCGATGTGTTCGGTGTGGATCTGTACGCCGTCGGTCTGGGCGAAAAGATCGAGGGCATGGTCAAGGAGCTGTACGCCGGTAACGGCGCAGTGCGCAAGACCCTGCACAAGTACACCCTCGCCCGCTAAAACTTTATAACGCTATTTCCGTACCCACGCTGCGCTTTTGCTTTGCCGCAGCGTGGGTTTTTGCTTTGTCTAAAAGGTTTGTAAACCTTCTGTCTTTTCATGGGCATGGAAACGTCCTCGCAGCGCGACTGTTTCCGAAGGAAACAAGCGCTGCAAATGCAGTTTCCGGTTACGACCCCATTCCTGTGAAAATGAAATCCCGGAGCGTCCGCAGACGCTCCGGGATTTCGAAAAAATCATAATTTTCCGCTATTCATGCGCAGAGCAAAGCGGAGCGCATGAAAAATCGTTCCGGTGCCCTTATTTCCGGCAGTCGTGCAGGCTGGCGGCGGGCAGGGTACTGCCCAGCAGGCTCCATGCGGCATCCATGCTCTCGTTCAGCAGATAGGCCTGATTCTTCTGGACGTAGATGTACACCGCCTCTTTGGTGCGGTAGGCGCAGTACACGGTGTTCCAAGTGTAGCGGTTGGTGGGCTCAGCCTTGTTCTGCTCACCGGCCATCCAGACCGAAAGCCCGGCGGCGTCCAGTTCCAGCCGGTAGAAGGGGCGGGGCAGACCCAGCTTTTTGATCTGCTTGGAGAGGTTAGCAAAGAAGGTACCGAAGTATACGGCGGGCAGACCGATGGCTACAATGGCCAGCACGGCGGTCAGCAGTCCGGCACCCTCCCGTTTGCCGATCTGGCTCAGGCAGATCCCGGCGCACACCAGCAGAATGGCAGTGAACACCGCCGGGCGCTGCCAGCCCTTGTTGTGGCGCAGCAGGTCGAAAGATGCAAAATCGTGAAAGCTTTTTTCGTCCATCTGAACGGAAACGCAAACATTCTGGGTCATAAAGTTACCCTCCTTTTTGGGCATAGTACCACATTTACCGGCAAGAAGCAAGCAAAAGATGCACCGGCGGCAGAGCCTTTGGCTTGCAAACCGCCCGCAAGGCGTGGTAAAATAAGATATTATCCAACGGATATTAATCCAACGAAAAAAGGGGGAAGCTTTGCATGGAAAAGCGCAACTGGAAGCGCAGCGTTACGCTCAAGCAGCGCATGGTGCTGTGTCTGGCGGCTTTTTTTGCGGCCTTTGCGTTGCAGCTTGCCCTGAACGGCTATCAGGCACGGGCGGTGCAGCAGGTGCAGGACGACCAGATGGGCAACTTTAACGCCATCAGCCGGTTTCAGGGCGGTGTGGAAAGTTCCATCAGCATTCTGGAAGCGTACCGCTGGGAGAACGGCGAGACCGAGGAAATGCTGGAAAAGCTCCGGGCAGCCTGCTCCACCAGCAACGCATGGCTGTGGCGCATCCGATTCAATATGGACGGCTTGCAGAACGTCAGCGATGAGCAGTGGGTGCTTTACGGCGCAGTGGAGACCACCTACGGCAGCTACAGCGCCCTGCTGGAGGAACTGGAGGGCTGCCTTTCCAGCGGGCAGGATGCAAAGGCGTCCCAGCTGTACTATAACAAGGTCTCGGTCTGCGGCGGGTATCTGAGCCAGTACACCATGCAGCTGCTGAAAGCCTCGATTCTGGACGCCCAGACTACTTATACCGAGATCTCGGAGCTGGGTGAGCGGATCGCCCTGATGCAGATCGTGGTGGTGGCGCTGTGCGTGGCACTGGGCTGCGCCTCCGGTCTGATGGTCATGCGGCTGCTGACCCCAGTCTCCCAGATGATCGTAGCTTCCCGTGCCATCAGCCGCAGCCAGTTCGACACCCCGGACATCCCGCTGCCTAAGCAGCCGGAGATCGGGCAGCTGGCGGAGTCTTTCAACCGCATGAAGCACTCCATGGCGCAGCAGGTGAGTACCTTACAGGAAAAAAACGAGATCGAGCGGGAGCTGCACCGCCAAAAGACCGAAGCACTGGAATTGCAGAACCGCATGGAGCGCAGCCGGTTACAGCAGCTGCGCAGCCAGATCGACCCGCATTTTCTGTTCAACACCCTGAACGTCATCCAGCAGATGGCGGGCACAGAGTCCGCCTACCGCACACAGGCACTCATTATGGCGCTTTCCCATCTGCTGCGTTACAGCCTGATGAGCAACGATGAACAGGTGCCCCTCTCCCGGGAGGTGCGCATTGTGGACGAATACTACTCCATCTACCATGTGCGATTTGGCGACCGGGTGCAGATGCAGTGGGCGTTCTCGGATTCGCTGGACCTGACCGAGACTATGGTGCCGTCCTTTATCTTGCAGCCCATCGTGGAAAACGCCTTCAAGCACGGCATCTGCCCCAAGGAAGAGGGCGGCGTGGTGCGCATCCGCATGATTCCCCTGCGGGAAAAAGGTCTGCTGTGCATCCGGGTGCTGGACAACGGCGTAGGCATTGAGCCGGAGCAGCTGCAGCAGCTGCGCACGGCACTGGAACAGCCCGCGCCCCGCTGGGAACATATCGGTATTTATAATGTGGCTGCCCGCTTGCGGCTGCTGGATGCCCGCTGCCGGGTGGTGGTGCGCTCCCGGCCGGGGCGGGGGACTGCGGTGATCCTGTATCTGCCGCTGGTGGAGAATGAGGAGGAATTTGAGGAATGATTCGTCTGTTGATTGCGGATGATGAGAAGATGGAACGGGAAGCGCTGGCGGATATCGTCATGCGCCGGTTCGAGCATGAGGTAACAGTGGAAATGGCGGAAAACGGACGCAAAGCCGCCGATACCGCCGTGCTCTGGGGTGCAGACCTGATTTTGATGGACATCGAGATGCCGGGAATGAACGGCTTGGATGCCGCCCGCGCGGTGCTGGAGCAGCGCCCGGAGTGCAAGGTGATCTTTATCACGGCGTACAGCCTGTTCCAGTACGCCCACGAGGCGGTGCATCTGGGTGCCTGCGACTATCTGCTGAAGCCGGTGGACCCGGACGAGACCGAAGCTGCCATCCGACGCGCCATCCGGCAGATCGAAGCCGGACGCCGTCTGGCAGAGCTGGCTGCGGAAGCCCCGGAGCAGGAAACCGCCCCGGAGCAGGAGACCGACCCCGCCGGGGAAGGGGAGAGTGACCGCAACGCACTGGTGATGGATCATGTGCGCAAGTATATGGAAGACAACTATATGTCCGACCTCTCGCTGGACAGCGTGAGCGAGATCTTGCACATCAGCCCGGCGTATCTTTCGGCGCAGTTCAAAAAGTACCAGAAGATGAACTTTCTGGACTGCCTGACCGAGCTGCGCATCAATGCTGCCAAGGAGCTGCTGGCCGACCCCTTCCGCTCCGCAGCAGAGGTGGCCTCCATGGTGGGCTACGAGGATGCCAGTTACTTTGCCCGTGCCTTTAAAAAGCGCACCGGCATGACCCCCACCCAGTACCGGAAGGAAGCGGCAAAGGCGGCCCGGGAGGCGCGGCTGTGACCCGCCGTCAGCTGCTGCATCTGCTGACGGCAGCACCGGCACTGGCAGTCACAGGCTGCACGGCACAGTCTGCTTCTTCGCAGCAGGAAAAGCCGCTCATTCTGCGCTATGCGGAGAATCAGCCGGAGGACTACCCCACCAGCAAGGCGGCAAAGGCCTTTGCCGAGCTTGTGGCGCAGCACACGGATGGCCGGGTGAAGGTGCTGGTTTACAGCGGGGCAGAGCTGGGCGCGGAGCAGAGCGTCATCCAGCAGATGCAGTTCGGCGGGGTGGATTTTTCCCGCGTGTCCCTGAGCCAGCTGGCAGAGTACGAGCCGGAGCTTAGCGTACTGCAGCTGCCTTACCTGTACAGTGATGCCGAGCAGATGTGGCGTGTGCTGGACGGCAGCATCGGCGATGAGTTTCTGGCCATGCTGGACGGGATGGACTTAGTGGGACTTTCGTGGTTCGACGCCGGTGTGCGCAGCTTCTACACCCGGGAAAAGGTGACAGGGCTGGATGACTTGCAGGGGCTGACCATCCGGGTGCAGGAGTCGGACATGATGAGCGACATGATCACCGCACTGGGGGCAAAGCCGGCGCAGGTGGTGTACAGCAAGGTATATGCCGCCCTGCATAATGCCGAGATCGACGGCGCAGAGAACAACTGGCCCAGCTACGAGGTGATGGGACACTACGAGGTAGCGCCCTTTTTCCTGAAGGACGAGCACACCCGCGTACCGGAGGTGCAGCTGGCCAGCCCGGCGGTGATGGAAAAGCTTGCCGCGCTGGACGAAAGCTTCCCGGAGGTGATCCGCGCCTGCGCCCGGGAGAGCGCACAGAAGGAACGCGAGCTCTGGGCACGGCGGGAAGCGGACGCGGAGCAGAATATGCGCAAGCTGGGCATCTGCGTTACTGAGCTGGACGAAGCCGAGAAAGCCCGCTTCCGCGCAGCGGTGCAGCCCATGTACGATGAATTCTCTGCCCAGCAGGAACTGATCGACCGGATACAAAAAAGCTGAAGAAAACGCCCCGAGAAGTGCCCGGACGGACATTTGTCGGGGTGTTATTTTTGCATTATGAATACAGGAATGTATCCAACTGGTCAGCAGTGTTGCACAAACGAAATGAAAAACGCTTGTGCAATATGGCAAAAACAATCTTGACATTCTTTCGAAAAACAGGACATTTTTTGAAAGCCCTTGTTTCATTTCGAAAAATTTGCTAAAGTGTGTACAGTCAATGAACGAAAGCTCCGGCACCTGTGCGCCCGGAGAAGTTCACAATTATTTAAGGAGGACGATTCCTATGAAAATGATCTCTCGTCGTAGCTTTATGGCCGTTGCCGGTGCAGCTACCGCTGCTGTTGCTCTGACCGCCTGCGGTGGTTCCAAGAGCGGCTCTACCTCTACCGCTGCTTCCACCTCTACCGCAGCTTCTGCTTCTGCTGCTGCCGGTGATGCAGCTGCTGCTGCCAGCGATCCCAAGGTGACTCTGGTCTACGCCGAGGTCAACCCGCTGGATACCATCGTTGGTCAGACCGGTTCTCACTTCAAGGAGAAGGTCGAGGAGCTGAGCGGCGGTTCTGTGGTCGTTGACGTGCAGGCTTCCGGTGTTCTGGGCTCTGAGAACGACGTTCTGGACGCTATTCTGGGCGGCTCTACCTCCATTGATATCAGCCGTATCTCTGCTTTCGCTCTGACCAGCTACGGCTGCAACAAGTCCAAGCTCCTGTCCATCCCCTTCACCTTCAACAACCGTGCTCACTTCTGGAACTTTGCCAACAGCGATCTGGCTCCTGAGTTCCTGAACGAGCCCCAGGAGCTGGGCCTGCCCGTTCGCGGCCTGTTCTACGGCGAGGAGGGCTTCCGTCACTTCTTCACCGTCAAGCCCGTTGCTGCTATCGGCGACCTGAAGGGCATGAAGCTGCGTGTGTCCAACGACCCCGTTATGAACGGCATGGTCGAGGGTCTGGGCGCTAACCCCACCGTCGTTGCCTTCGGCGAGCTGTACAGCGCACTGCAGACCGGCGTTGTGGATGGCGCTGAGCAGCCCATCGCAAACTACAAGTCCAACGCCTTCCCCGAGGTTGCTAACAACCTGATCCTGGACGGCCACACTCTGGGCGCTGTGCAGGCTGTCATCACCGACAACGCATGGGGCAAGCTGACCGCTAACCAGCAGGCTGCTGTTATGGCTGCTGCTGCCGACACCCAGAAGTTCAACGCTGATCTGTCTGAGACCGCTGAGAACAAGGTTCTGGAAGAGCTGCGCTCCTCCGGCTGCAACGTTGTGGACGTGGACGACAAGACTCCTTGGCAGGAAGCTTGCGCTAAGGTCATCAAGGACAACACCTCTGATCAGGCTGAGCTGTACCAGAAGCTGCTGGACATGAAGGCATAATTTGGCTTTCCATCCAATCTAAGTAGTACATTGCCCGGCGGAGGCCTACGGGAATACGCCCGCAGGCTTCGCCGGGTTTTTATATGGAGGAATTTCTATGCCGAAAATCTTTACCACTCTGGATAAGATCAAACCGGCGTACGACATTACCTACAAGGTGGTTCTGTTCATCTGCAAGATCCTGCTGATCGCAGATATCCTCATTACCACGATGTCGGTCATTGGCCGTTACGTCCCCTTTATCCCGGACCCCTCCTGGTCTGAGGAGGTCGTTCTGACCTGCATGAGTTACATGGCTGTGCTGAGCGCTGCACTGGCCATCCGCCGCGGCGCACACATCCGCATGACTGCCTTTGATATGTACCTGCCCAAGAAAGTGGTCAAGGCGCTGGACATTCTGTCCGACGTGGCTGTGATGGTTCTTGGTGTGGTGATGATGGCGGTCGGCTGGAACTACGCCACCACACTGGGCGGTCGTGGCTTCTATGTTTCCATGCCCTGGCTGAGCCGCTTCTGGATGTACTTCCCGGTGCCGCTGGCCGGTGTTGCCATGATCATCTTCGAGATCGAGTCTCTGTATAACCATATCAAGAGCTTTTTTGTAAAGGAGGAAATGTAATATGACAGTTCAGACACTGGCAATCATTGTCCTTCTTGTCAGCTTCTTTGTTATGATTTTCCTGCGCTTCCCCATTGCATACGCCGTTGGTCTGTCCAGCGTGCTGTGTATGCTGGTGCAGGGACAGGCACTGACCGACGTCTGCCGCCTGATGGTCAAGGGCATTTCCTCCTTCAGCCTGATGGCAGTTCCGTTCTTCATCACCATGGGCGTGCTCATGGGCTCCGGCGGCATTTCTGAAAAGCTGATCGCACTGGCTGACGCCTGCGTGGGCTGGATGCGCGGCGGTATGGCCATGGTCAATATCGTGGCTTCCTACTTCTTCGGCGGCATTTCCGGTTCTGCTTCCGCCGATACCGCTTCCATCGGCTCTATCATGATCCCCATGATGGTGGATCAGGGCTACGGTGCAGACTTCTCCACCGCTGTTACCATCACCTCCTCCTGCGAGGGTCTGCTGGTTCCTCCCAGCCATAACATGGTCATCTACGCTACCACCGCCGGTGGTATCTCCGTGGGCAGCCTGTTCCTGGCCGGCTACCTGCCCGGCGCTCTGCTGGCTATCGTGCTGATGATCGGCTCCTACATCATCTCCGTCAAGCGCAACTACCCCAAGGGCGATGCGTTCAGCATCAAGCGCTTTATCAAGCAGCTGGGTACCTCCATCTGGGCACTGGCTGCTGTCATCATCGTGGTGTTCGGCGTTGTCGGCGGTGTGTTTACCGCTACCGAGTCCGCTGCTATCGCCGTTATCTACTCTCTGCTCGTTTCCGTGTTCGTCTATAAGGGTCTGGACTGGAAGGGCGTGTGGCACGCTCTGGACGAGTGCGTCAACACCCTGTCCATCGTGCTGATCCTGATCGCTACCTCTGCAGTGTTCGGCAACTGCCTGACCATGCTGCACGTTCCCGATCTGGCAGCAACCGCCATCACCGACCTCACCGATAACCCCTACATCATTGCACTGCTCATCGACCTGATCCTGCTGGTGCTGGGCATGATCATGGATATGGCTCCCATCATCCTGATCGCTACCCCCATCCTGCTGCCCATCGCCACCTCCATCGGCATCGATCCCATCCAGTTCGGTATCATCGTGGTTCTGAACTGCGGCATTGGTCTGCTCACTCCTCCCGTTGGCTCCGTTCTGTTCATCGGCTCTGCCGTTGCAAAGCGCCCCATGGAGAAAGTGGTCAAGGCGACCCTGCCGTTCTACCTGTGCATGTTCGTTGCACTGCTGCTGCTGACCTACGTCCCCGACATCAGCCTTGCTATCCCCAAGCTGCTGGGCGGCTATGTAAGCCCCATTGCAAACCCGCTGGGCCCTGTGTTCATCCACTAAGCGCAGCATAAGGGAATACCCCTTGCATCTATAAGACCGGAGCCTGTCAGCCCTTTGGGCTGCGGGCCCCGGTCTTTTTTGCGTGTGCACCAAAATGCGGACAGCTTGCACGGCGGGGAACACTATGATAAAATAAAAAGCATAGAAGCTTGGAAGGGGAGAGAACACTATGGAGCAAAAACGCCTGTGTCCGTTCTGCATTGGGGAACTGCCGCCTGCGGCGACCGTCTGCCCCCATTGCGGGAAGATCTTAGAGGGTTGCAACCCGGCGGGCTGCCTGCCGGTGGGCACGGTGCTGGCCGGGCGCTACACTGTGGGCGAGATGCGCAGTCTGGACGGCGAGGGTGTGCTGTACAGCGGCGTGGAGAATCTGGGCGCTTTCCGGGTGACCATCAAGGAGTACCTGCCGATCACCCTTTCTGCGGAGCGGGGTGCGGACTGCATCCTGCGCCCCAAGCAGGGCAGCGAAGTGCTGTTCAAGACCACCCGCATGGACTTTGCAGACCTGTACCGCGCCATCCAGCGCATTACCCCCGCCAGCGGTCTGGAAGCCGTGCTGGACGTGGTGGAAGCCAACAACACCGTGTATGCGGTGCTGGAAAACCTAGGTGGCACCCCGCTGGAGCAGTGGCTGGAAAACCGTCCCGCTCCGGTGCGGGCAGAGGAGGCCTGCGCCATGCTGCGCCCGGTGTTTGAGGGTGTGGCGGCCATGCACAAGGCAGGGCTGGTGCACCGCGGCATCTGCCCGGAGAATATCCGGGTGATGGCAGATGGCCGCTGCCGTCTGGCCGGGTATGCCACCGTGGGTCTGCGCACCGCAGGCAGCGGCCTGCACGAGCAGCTGTACGAAGGCTACTCTGCGCCGGAGCAGTACACCACCGCCGAGTTTGAGGGGCGCTACACCGACGAATACAGCCTTGCCGCCGTCTTTTACCGCATGGTGTGCGGGCAGGCACCTATGCCCGCTGCTCAGCGCGTGGTGTCGGACTCTAACCCCCGGGCACGCACCGTAGAGCCTGCCGTACCGGCCTATGTCTCCGATGTACTGCAGCTGGGGCTGCGGCTCAAGGTCATGGAGCGCATCCAGACCGTGCCGCAGCTGTATCAGGCGCTTTCTTCCAAGGAATATACCGACGAGCTGACCCGCACCATGAAGCCGGAGACCCCGATGCATCCGGCGCGGGCAGAGCAGAGCGGGCAGGGCAGGGAACACCTGCTCAGTTTGAAAGGGCTGCTGGCGGGCATCCTGATCCTGCTTTCCATTTTGATCCTGCTTACCCTGTGGGGCATCGTGAGCAGCAAGGAGGAACAGACCCCCGTCTCGGTGCCGAGTTCGGAAGCTGCCAGCAGCGAGGAAATGAAGCCACAGAACCTTGTGCCCAATTTTGTGGGCATCGACTACGAGCAGATCAAGAATAACCGCGAGTACACCAGTATGTACCTGTTCCGGGCGGTGCTGGAGTACAGCGATACTGTGCCCTCCGGGCAGGTCATCCGGCAGGAGCCGGAGGCTGGCGAGGTGATGGAGAACGGCGAGGTGATCCAGATCGTGGTCAGTCAGGGTCCGGAAAAGGTGGAGATGCCAAAGATCATCGGTGCATCGCAGGATAAGGCCATTGAGATCCTGAGCAGCCGGGGGCTTGTGGCCAGCTGTTTCATGGTGGTGAACGATGGCTCCTACGCTACGGGCTGCGTAGTCTCTGCCAGCGAGGAAGAGGGCGCTATGGTCACGGTGGGTACGGTGATCACCATATATATCGCCGCAGACCCCAGTGTGCAGATCACCGCCACCCCGGAAGAGCCTGCCGCTACCGAGCCTACTACCCCGGAAACGCCCGCAGAGGGCAGCACCGAGCCGGAATACGATACAGATTAAACATAACAATAAAAGCAGAAGCGGGAGCCTTGCAACGGGCTCCCGCTTCTGCTTTTTTAGGATAGGAAAGAGAATGGCAAATTAAAGGTTGGTGTAGCCCATCAGGCAGCGGTCTACCTCGGCGGCGCAATCGCGGCCCTCGCGCAGACCCCACACCACAAGGCTCTGGCCGCGGCGCATATCGCCGCAGACGAATACCTTGTCCACGTTGGTCTTAAAGCTGTGGTCGGCTACATTGCCCCGGGCGGTCAGCTCCACCCCAAAGGCATCGGCTGTATAATTTTCGCAGCCGGTAAAGCCTGCGGCAATAAATGCCAGCTGGCAGTCGTAGGTAAATTCCTTGCCGGTGGGCACCATGCTGGTGCGGCCGGTCTCGGGGTCGCGTTCCGGTTTCAGGCAGCTGATGACGGCACCGGTCAGATTGCCGGCCTCGTCCTTTAAAAACTCCTTCACGGTGGTTTGGTACACGCGCGGATCCTTGCCGAACTTTGCAATGCACTCGGTCTGGCCGTAGTCCACCTTCAGCACCCGGGGCCACTCCGGCCACGGGTTTGCAGCGGTGCGCTCGACAGGAGGCTGCGGCATCATTTCCAGCGCCATCAGGTCGGTGCAGCCCTGCCGCAGGGCAGTGCCCTGACAGTCGTTGCCGGTGTCGCCGCCGCCGATGACCAGCACGTTTTTACCGGCTGCGTTGATGGCCTTGCCGTCTGCAAAGCCGGAGTCCAGCAGGCTCTTGGTCACGCTGGTCAGGTAGTCCACGGCAAAGTGCACGCCCTTGGCGTCCCGGCCGGGCACGTTCAAATCGCGGGGCTTTTTTGCGCCGCAGCACAGCACCACGGCATCAAAATCTGCCAGCAGCTGCTCGGCGGGCACGGCACCGCCCACATCCATGCCGGTGCGGAACTCAACACCCTCGGCCTGCATCAGCTTGACACGGCGCTCGATGACCGCCTTGTCCAGCTTCATGTTGGGGATGCCGTACATCAGCAGGCCGCCCACACGGTCGGCGCGCTCAAACACCGTAACAGCGTGGCCGCGCTTGTTCAGGTACTCGGCCACCGAAAGCCCCGCAGGGCCGCTGCCCACCACGGCAACGCTCTTGCCGGTGCGGGTCGGCGGCGGGGTGGCGGTAAGCCAGTTTTTGGCATAAGCCGTCTCGATGATGGCGTGCTCGTTTTCGCGCACGGTGACACTGCTGCCGGTCACATCCCCGCAGGTGCAGGCGGCCTCACACAAGGCGGGGCACACCCGGCTTGTAAACTCCGGGAAGCGGTTGGTGGCCATCAGGCGGTGGAGTGCAAGCTCCCACTTGCCGTGGTACACCAGATCGTTCCACTCCGGGATGAGGTTGTTCAGCGGACAGCCGGAGGCCATGCCGCCGATCATCATGCCCGCCTGACAGAAGGGCACGCCGCAGTCCATGCAGCGGGCGGCCTGCGTCTGCTGCTGCTCCCGCGAGAGCCAGATGTGGAACTCGTTAAAATTTTCAAGGCGCTCCAGCGGCGCAATGTCCGTGCTGGTCTTGCGCGCATAATCCATAAATCCTGTTGTCTTACCCATGCTGCTGCCCCTCCTTACTTATGCTTCTGCACTGCATAGAATGCTTCGATCTGTGCCTGCTCGCCGTCCAGACCACGCTCCTCTACCGAGGCGATGACCCGCAGCATCCGGTCGTAATCGTAAGGCAGCACCTTTTTGAATTTGGGCAGGAACGCACTGAAATTATCCAGAATTTCTTTGCCGCGCGGAGAGCCGGTGGCCTCCACATGGGCGCGGATCAGCTCCTTCAGGGTGGCAACATCGTACTTATGCTCCACCGGCTCAAGGCTGACGGTCTCCTTGTTCACCCGCTGGTAGAAGTCCCAGTTCTCGTCCAGCACATAGGCAATGCCGCCGGTCATACCGGCTGCAAAGTTCTTGCCGGTCTGTCCCAGCACCACCACGGTGCCGCCGGTCATGTACTCGCAGCCGTGGTCGCCCACGCCCTCCACAACGGCGGTAGCGCCGCTGTTGCGCACGCAGAAGCGCTCACCGGCCACACCGGAGATGAACGCCTTGCCGCTGGTAGCGCCGTACAGCGCCACGTTGCCGGTGATGATGTTCTCCTCGGGCTTGAAGTCGATGCCCTGCGGCGGACGCACAACGATCTTGCCGCCGGAAAGACCCTTGCCCATGTAGTCGTTGCAGTCACCCACCAGCTCCAGCGTCAGGCCGCTCGGGATAAAGGCACCGAAGCTCTGGCCGCCTGCACCGGTGCAGTGCACGGTGTACACATCATCCGGCAGGTCGTTGCCGTATTTGCGGGTGATCTCGCTGCCAAAGATGGCACCAAAGGCGCGGTCCACGTTGGAAACATTCAGGCTGACGCTCTGGGGAGCCTTGCTGCCCAGCTTGAACTTCTTCATCAACACCTTCATGTCCAGCGTGTTTTCCAGATGGAAGTCGTAGCTGTCCTCTTTGATGAAGTGGACGTTGCTGTTTGCAATGGCGGGGTTGTGCAGGATGCAGTCCAGATCCAACTCCGCGGCGCGGCTGCCCGGGGCGGCGGGCTTGACCCGCAGCAGGTCGGTGCGGCCCACCAGCTCGTCCACGGTGCGCACGCCCAGCTTTGCCATGTACTCCCGCAGCTCCTCGGCCACAAAGGTGAGGTAGTTGATGATGTACTCCGGCTTGCCCTTGAAGTTCTTGCGCAGCTCGGGGTTCTGGGTGCAGATGCCCATGGGGCAGGTGTCCAGATTGCACACACGCATCATCACGCAGCCCTCTGCCATCAGCAGGGTGGTGCCAAAGCCGAACTCCTCTGCGCCCAGCATACAGCTGATGGCCACATCCCGGCCGGACAGCAGCTTGGAGTCGCTCTCAATGCGCACGCGGGTGCGCAGGCCGTTCAGGATCAGGGTCTGGTGGGTCTCGGCGATGCCCAGCTCCCAGGGCAGACCGGCGTGCTTGATGGAGGTGCGGGGTGCAGCACCGGTGCCGCCGTCATAGCCGGACACCAGAATGACCTGTGCGCCGCCCTTGGCAACACCGGCGGCAATGGTGCCGACACCCGCCTCGCTGACCAGCTTGACGTTGATGTTGGCGTTGCGGTTGGCGTTTTTCAGATCGTAGATCAGCTCTGCCAGATCCTCGATGGAATAGATATCGTGGTGGGGCGGGGGAGAGATCAGGCCCACGCCGGTGGTGCTGTGGCGGGTCTTGGCGATCCACGGATACACCTTTGCACCGGGCAGGTTGCCGCCCTCGCCGGGCTTTGCGCCCTGTGCCAGCTTGATCTGGATCTCCTCGGCGCTGACCAGATACTTGCTGGTCACGCCAAAGCGGGCAGAAGCTACCTGTTTGATCTTGGAATTGCTCTCGCTGTGGTAGCGCTCCTCGGGCTCGCCGCCCTCGCCGGTATTGCTGCGGCCGCCCAGACGGTTCAGGGCGATGGCAATGGTCTCGTGTGCTTCGCTGCTCAGTGCGCCGTAGCTCATGGCAGCGCCCTTGAACCGCTTGACGATGCTGGAGACCGGCTCTACCTCCTCCAGCGGGATGCCGCCGTCTGCGGCGTAGTTGAAGTCCAGCAGGCTGCGCAGATGCACGCCCTCGGCACCCATGTTGTCCACCGTCTGGGTGAACTGCTTGAAGGTGTCGTAATCGCCGGTGCGGCAGGCCTTCTGGAACAGGTGGATGGTCTGGGGGTTGAACAGGTGCTCTTCCTTGCCGCTGCGGAACTTGTGGGCACCGCTGTCGGCCAGCTCCATGTTGATATCCAGTCCCAGCGGGTCAAAGGCAGCGTTGTGCTGCGCTTCCACATCGGCCTGAATGTCTGCCATGCTCACACCGCCCACACGGCTCACGGTGCCGGTAAAGTATTTGTCGATGACCTCCTTCGAGATGCCCACAGCCTCAAAGATCTGGCTGCTCTGGTAGCTCTGGATGGTGGAAATGCCCATCTTGGAGGCGATCTTCACGATGCCGCTGAGGATGGCGTTGTCGTAGTCCTGCACAGCGGCGTAATAGTCCTTGTCCAGCAGGCCTTCGTCGATCAGCTGCCCGATGGTCTCGTGCGCCAGATAGGGGTTGATGGCGCAGGCACCGTAGCCCAGCAGGGTGGCAAAGTGGTGCACCTCCCGGGGTTCGGCGCTCTCCAAAATCAGTGCCAGTGCGGTGCTCTTTTTGGTGCGGATGAGGTACTGGGACACTGCCGACACCGCCAGCAGGCTGGGGATGGTCACATGGTATTCGTCCACATCACGGTCGGACAGGATGATGATGTTTGCGCCCTCCTTGTAGGCGCGGTCGACCTCCAGAAATACCCGGTCGATGGCCTTTTCCAGACTGGTGTTCTTGTAGTAGTTGATGGACACCGTAGCAACCTTGAAGCCCGGCACGTTCATGTACTTGATCTTCAACAGGTCGGTGTTGGTCAGGATGGGGTTGTGCACCTTGAGCACCTTGCAGTTCTCGGGCTTATCCTCCAGCAGATTGCCGTGGGCACCGATGTAAACGCTGGTGGAAGTGACCACCTTTTCCCGGATGGCATCGATAGGGGGGTTCGTCACCTGTGCAAACCGCTGCTTGAAGTAGTTGAACAGCGGGGGATGCTGGCTGCTGAGCACGGCCAGCGGAGTGTCGGTACCCATGGCACCGGAAGGCTCTGCGCCCGCCCGCGCCATGGCAAGGATCATGGTGTTCACGTCCTCGTATTTGTAGCCGAACACCTTCTGCAGCCGGGTCAGCTGTTCGCCGGTGTAGCTCTCCACCTTCACGTTGGGGATCTTCAGCCCGCTCAGCTGCACCAGATTGCGATCGATCCACTCGCCGTAGGGCTCGCGGCTGGCGTAAAGCTCCTTCAGCTTCTCATCGTCCACCACTTCACCCTTGACGGTATCCACCAGCAGCATCTTGCCGGGGCGCAGGCGTTCCTTGACCAGAATATTCTCCGGATCGCATTCCAGTACGCCCACCTCAGAGGACAGGATCATGCGACCGTCCTTGGTGATGTAGTAGCGGCTGGGGCGCAGACCGTTGCGGTCCAGCACCGCGCCCATCACGTCACCGTCCGAGAACAGGATGGCGGCGGGGCCGTCCCACGGCTCCAGCATGGTGGCGTAGTACTGGTAGAAGTCCCGCTTTTTCTGGCTGATGTTCTTGTTGTTCTCCCACGGCTCGGGGATGGTGATCATCACAGCCAGCGGCAGATCCATACCGTTCATCACCATGAACTCCAGTGCGTTATCCAGCATGGCGGAGTCCGAGCCGGAGGTGTTGATGATGGGCAGGATCTTGTTCATGTCGTCCTGCAGAATGGGGCTGGAGATGCTCTCCTCACGCGCCAGCATGGCGTCGGTGTTGCCCTTGATGGTATTGATCTCGCCGTTGTGCAGGATGAAGCGGTTGGGGTGCGCGCGCATCCAGCTGGGGTTGGTGTTGGTAGAAAAGCGGCTGTGCACCATACCGATGGCGGATTCATAGTCCGGGTCCTGCAGATCAGCGTAGAAGCGGCGCAGGTCGTGCACAAGGAACATACCCTTATACACGATGGTGCGGCTGGACAGGCTGGGCACATAGGTGCCGTTGCTGGCCTGCTCGAACACGCGGCGCACAATGTACAGGCGGCGGTCAAACTCGATGCCCTTGCTTACCTTGGCGGGCTTTTTGATGAAGCACTGCCAGATGGCGGGCATACAGTCCCGCGCCTTCTGCCCCACGGCATCGGGGTCAACGGGTACTTCGCGCCATGCCAGAAACTCCAGCCCCTCCTTGCGGGTGACCACCTCGAACAGCTTCATAGCCTGTGCCCGCAGGTGCTCGTTCTGGGGGAAGAAGAACATACCCACGCCGTACTCCCGCTCGTTGCCCAGCCGGATGTTCAGCTCCTCGGCGACCTTGGAGAAGAACTTGTGGCTGATCTGTAGCAGGATGCCCACGCCGTCGCCGGTCTTGCCCTCGGCGTCCTTACCGGCGCGGTGCTCCAGCCGCTCCACGATGGACAGTGCATCGTCCACCGTCTGGTGGCTTTTACGTCCCTTGATGTCCACCACAGCGCCGATACCGCAGGCATCGTGCTCGAACTGTGGGTCGTACAGACCAAGGGTGGTTTTCTGCTCTGTAAAGTTTTCCATAGTCTTTCCCATCCTTTTTACGTGTTTGCTTACCGGGGGCTGCGGCACCCTCCGCAGCTTTTTATCCCCTGTAAAAAGAAAAAGACGCCCCGCAAGGGCATAAAATGCCTTTGCGGAACGCCTTTGTTCCGATACCTGATATTATACAGATTCCTGAAAAATCTTCAAGTGACAGCTGCACCAAATATGCTACACACATTGCGCCGCTTCTTGTGCGAAACGCCGCGAGCCCCCGCAGCTGTGCGCGGCATACAAACAAAACCTCACCCGCCCAGAATGGCCTGCAGGTCGGCTTCCGGGGTGGCAATGGGCTTGAGGCCGTACCGTTCCTGCAGGGTGCGCACCACCCCCGGCGAGAGGAACGGGGGCAGGGTAGGCCCCAGCCGGATGTTCCGGATGCCCAGCGCCAGCAGCGCGATGAGGATGCACACGGCCTTCTGCTCAAACCAGCACAGCACCAGCGAGAGGGGCAGGTCGTTGACGCCGCAGCCAAAGGCGTCGGCCAGCGCCAATGCGATGCGGATGGCGCTGTAGGCGTCGTTGCACTGGCCCACGTCCAGGATGCGGGGCAGGCCGGTGCCCGGCACGGTGCCAAGGGGCAGGTCGTTCAGGCGGAACTTGCCGCAGGCTAGGGTCAGCAGGATGGTGTCGGGCGGGGTAAGGCGGGCAAACTCGGTGTAGTAGCGGCGGCTGGGCCGGGTACCGTCGCAGCCGCCCACCAGAAAGAAGTGCCGCAGCTTACCGTCCCGCACCGCCTGCACGATCTCGTCCGCGTGCTGCAGCACGGCGGTGCGGGCAAAACCGGTGGTCACCGTGGAGCCGCCGTTCAGGCCGGGCAGCAGGGTGTCCTGCGCGTAGCCGCCCAGCTCCAGCGCCTTTTCGATCACCGGGGAAAAGTCGCGCCCTTCGTCGATGTGGGGCACGCCGGGGTAAGCCACCACCGAGGTGGTGAACACCCGGTCGGCGTAGCTGGCGCGCAGGGGCATGATGCAGTTGGTGGTGAATAGGATGGGCGCGGGGATGTCCTCGAACTCCCGCTGCTGGTTCTGCCATGCGGTGCCAAAGTTGCCCTTGAGGTGGGGGTAGCGGCGCTTCAGCTCCGGGTAGCCGTGGGCGGGCAGCATCTCCGAGTGGGTGTAGACGTTGACGCCCCGGCCTGCAGTCTGTTCCAGCAGCTGCTGTGCGTCGTAGAGGTCGTGGCCGGAAATCACGATGAACGGCCCCTTTTCAATGGTCAGGGACACCTGCACCGGTTCCGGATCGCCAAACGCGCCGGTGTTGGCCGCGTCCAGCAGCTCCATGCAGCGGTAGCTGGCTTCTCCTGTGGCCTGCACCAGCTGCCACAGGGCGCCGGTGGTCTGGCCGGGGTCGCCCACGGCCTGCAGGGCGGTACAGAAGAACCGGTCCAGCTCCGGGTCGATGCGGCCCAGCACCCGGGCGTGGTAGTTGTAGGCGGCCATGCCCCGCAGGCTGAACAGCACAAAGCATTTCAGGCTGCGCCGGTCGGCATCCGGTTCCCGCCAGAGGGCCTGCATGTCGTAGTCCGGGCCGGTGCCGGGGCTGGCGTCGTGCACCCGGCGGGTCAGCGCGTCCACGGCGGCGGGGTCAAAGTTCACGTTGGTAATGGTGGTGAACAGCCCCTGCATCAGCAGCCGGGCCTGTTCCGGGGCCGGGCCGCGCCCCGCCGCGATGAGCTGCCCGGCAAACGCGATGAGCGCCCCGGTGAGCCGGTCCTGTGCGGCGGCTGTCTCGGCCGACTTGCCGCACACCCCCGCTGCGCCGGTGCAGGCGGTGCAGCCCGCCGCCTGCTCACACTGAAAACAAAACATCTGCTCGTCCATACAAAACTCCCTTTCTGCCATAAGATACTGCCAGTGTGGGCAGAGCGGGGCGGGGTTATACCAAAAAAGAGCCGCACCCCTGCGGGCGCGGCTCTTGGACGATGCAGTATGACTTAGTAGGTGATGCCCTGTGCCATCATGGCGGTAGCGACCTTCAGGAAGCCGGCGCAGTTTGCACCGACCATCAGGTTGCCCTCAGAACCGGCAGCCACAGAAGCGTCGTAGGAAGCGTGGAAGATGCCCTCCATGATGCCCTTCAGCTTGGCATCCACTTCCTCAAAGCTCCAGCTCAGGCGCTCGGAGTTCTGGCTCATCTCCAGACCGGAGGTAGCCACGCCGCCTGCGTTGGAAGCCTTTGCGGGTCCGTACAGAATGCCGTTGGACAGGTAGACCTCGATGGCCTCCGGGGTGCTGGGCATATTAGCGCCCTCGCAAACCACGGTGCAGCCGCCCTTTACCAGAGCCTCGGCAGACTCCTTGTTGATCTCGTTCTGGGTAGCGCAGGGCAGGGCGATGTCGCAGGGGACAGTCCACACCTTGCTGCAATCAGCCACATAGGTTACACCCTCGTGGGTCTCGGCGTACTCCTTGATACGGCCGCGGCGCACTTCCTTCAGATCCTTGACGTAAGCCAGATCGATGCCGTTGGGGTCGTAGACATAGCCGTTGGAGTCGGACATGGTCACGACCTTGGCACCCAGCTGGGTAGCCTTCTCGCAGGCGTAGATAGCCACGTTGCCGGAGCCGGAGATGACCACGGTCTTGCCCTTGAAGCTGTCGTTGCGCATACACTTCAGAGCCTCAGCGGTAAAGTAGCACAGGCCGTAGCCGGTAGCCTCGGTACGAGCCAGAGAACCGCCGAAGGTCAGGCCCTTGCCGGTGAGCATACCGCCCTGGAAGCTGTTGGTCAGGCGCTTGTACTGGCCGAACATATAGCCGACCTCGCGGCCGCCGACACCGATATCACCGGCGGGGCAGTCCACGAACTGGCCGATGTGGCGGTACAGCTCGGTCATGAAGCTCTGGCAGAAGCGCATCACTTCCATGTCGCTCTTGCCGTGGGGGTCAAAGTCAGAGCCGCCCTTGCCGCCGCCCATGGGCAGGGTGGTCAGGCTGTTCTTGAAGGTCTGCTCGAAGCCCAGGAACTTCAGGATGCCCTGATTGACAGAGGGATGGAAGCGCAGACCGCCCTTGTAGGGGCCGATGGCGCTGTTGAACTGCACGCGGTAGCCGCGGTTCACCTGCACCTTACCGGCATCGTCAACCCAGGGCACACGGAAGGTGATGATGCGCTCCGGCTCCACCAGGCGCTCGATCAGACCGGCCTTCTCGTACTCGGGGTGCTTTTCCACAACGGGCTGGATGCTCTCCAGCACCTCGCGCACGGCCTGCAGGAACTCGGGCTCGTTGGCATTGCGCTTTTCCAGACCCTCGTAAACACGCTTCAGGTATTCATTCGTCAGCATAATAGAATACTCCTTTTCCCAATTACTCTATAAATTTGAAAAAGCGGAAATGCCTTTGCCCGCCGCACAGCGGGGGTATCCTTGCAGATGCCGGGCGCTTCCGGTTCTCCATGCTTGCATGGCACGCCCGCACAAGCGGGCAATGCTTACTTTACTATTATAAAGCTTTGCGGTGGGTTTTACAATAGCAAAAAGCAGAATTTGTTTAAAAAAACAGATAAAAAGTAACAGCTGCTTCACAAAACGAAAATTAAAAGCAGGAATGGGCCGCGAACCTTGTTTTTTAAAGTGCGCTGCCGCCCCAAAGCCGTGCGGAAAAGAATGTCTTTTCCGCAGCAGCGGACTTTGGAAAGCAAAAAGCCCTGTGTCACAACGGGCACAGGGCAGGGTGCAGTTACTTCTTCAGCAGCTTTTCGCAGGCGTCTGCGGCACCTTCCAAGAATTCGCCGCCGTAAGTCTCGATCATGCCGGCGTCGGAAAGCTCGGCCAGTTTGGGGTCGATGGGGCACTTGGCCAGTACGGGCAGGTTGTGCTTTGCGGCCACCTCGTCCACATGACTGTTGCCAAACACATTGATGTGCTTGCCGCAGTCCGGGCAGACGATGTAGCTCATGTTCTCCACGATGCCCAGCATGGGCACCTTCATCATCTCAGCCATGTTCACAGCCTTTGCCACGATCATGCTTACCAGCTCCTGCGGGCTTGCCACCACAACGATGCCGTCCACCGGCAGGCTCTGGAACACGGTCAGGGGCACATCACCGGTGCCCGGGGGCATATCCACGAACAGGAAATCCACGTCCTTCCAGACCACATCGGTCCAGAACTGCTTGACGGCACCGGCGATGACCGGGCCGCGCCACACAACGGGATCTTCCTCGTTCTCCACCAGCAGGTTGATGCTCATCACATCAATGCCCATACGGCTCTGGATGGGCCAGCAGCCCTTGTCGTCCGCCATGGCACGGCCGTGAATGCCGAACAGCTTGGGGATGGACGGGCCGGTGATATCGGCATCCAGAATGCCGCAGTGGTAGCCGCGGCGGGCCATGGCACAGGCCAGCAGGGCGCTGGTCATGCTCTTGCCCACGCCGCCCTTGCCGGAAACAACGCCGATGACCTTTTTCACACTGCTGTTAGGGTTGGGGGCATCGTGCTGCGGAGCGGCATCGCGGGAAGAACAGGCTGCACTGCAATTAGAGCAGTCATGGGTACATTCTTCGCTCATTCTCTTTGTCGCGCACGGCAGGGGCAGGACCCGGGCGGTGCGCTTCCTCCTTGCTCAAAATACAGGCGCGGGCTTACGCCCTGCCTGACCACTGTTAACTATACCATAAAAAGTGCGCAGAAACAACCCATAGCGCCGCTCATGTTTTGCAAAGCTGCCGCATAGGCTGAACCGTGAACGCCCGTTCCGGGGCAGGGGGAGGTGCAGGGTGCGGCAGAATTACTTTAAAAATGCGGCGCTGCTTACCGGCTCGGACGTGGTGCTGCGGCTGGCAGGCATGGGGCTGCGCATCTGGCTGGCTAACGCCTTGGGCGGGGCGGGTATGGGGCTGTACCAGCTGGTGCTGGCGGTGTACGGACTGTTCGTTACGCTGGCTACGGCGGGCATCTCGGTGGCGGCTACCCGGCTGCTGACCGAGGAGCTCAGCCGGGACAAGGCCGCTGCGCGCGGGATGCTGGTGCGGCTGGTGCTGGCAGGGCTTACGCTGGGCGGGCTTGCCATGGTCGCCCAGCTTGCCACCGCAGGCCTTGCGGCAAAATGGTGGCTGGGGGATATCCGCGCCGCTGCCGCGCTGCGCACCTCGGCGCTGGGGCTGCCGTGGATGGCAATCTCGGCGGTGCTGCGCGGCTTTTTTCTGGCGCGGCGGCGGGTGGAGCCCAACGTGCTCAGCCAGCTGGCAGAGCAGACGGTGCGTATTGCCGCCGTGGTGTGGGCGCTTTCCCGCACGCAGGGCTGGCCGGACGGCAGCCGCTGCGCGCTGGTGCTGGCGGCTACTGCCCTGAGCGAGGCCGTATCCACCGCCCTGATGGCATTGTTTTACCGGCGGGAGGCGGCACGCTGCTTCGGCAGCACAGCGCCGCGCCCGCCAAGGGAGGTGTCCCGGCGGCTGTGGGACATCCTTTGGCCGGTGGAGGGCGGCAGGGCGCTTTCCAGCGCGCTGCACACGGCCGAGAATATGCTGGTGCCCGCCTGTCTTGCGGTATATCTGGCGGTTTCCGGCGGGCGCACCGCCGCGCTGGAGCAGTACGGTACCTTAAAGGGTATGGCACTGCCGCTGCTCAATTTCCCCTTTGGGCTGCTGGGCAGTCTGGCGGTTTTGCTGATGCCGGAGATCACACAGGCGCATATCGAGGGACAGACCGCCCGGCTGAACGCACTGCTGGACCGGATGCTGCGGCTCACGGGGTATTTCTCCGCGCTGGCGGGTACGCTGTTCTGGGTTTGGGGCAGGCCGCTGGCGCAGCTGCTCTACCATAGCTCGGAGGCCGGGTTCTATCTGGAGATCCTTGCCCCGGCTATGCCGCTGATGTATCTGGAAAGCATGGTGGACGGGGCAATGAAAGGCATCGGGGAGCAGAAAGCCGCTTTCCGGTACAGCGTATGGGACGCCGTGCTGCGCATTGGCGGGGTGGCGGTGCTGCTGCCCCGGTACGGGATGCGGGGCTTTCTGGCGGTGATCCTGCTTTCCAGCTTCTACACCTGCGCGGCCAACACCGGGCGGCTGCTGCTTTCCAGCGGCACAGGGCACGCCTTCCGGCGTTGGCTGGGTGCACCGCTGCTGGCTGCTGCCGCCGCCGGGGCGGCAGGGCGGGGCGTGCGCCGTGCGCTGGCGGGCTTTCCGGCACAGGAATTGGCGGGGCAGCTGGCAGTGCTGACGGCGGGCGGCACGGTGACGGCCATCGTGTTTTTACTGGCGGCGCTGCCGCTGGGGCTTTGGGAGGAAGTGCGGGCGGTGCTGCGGCAGGCAAAGACCGGGAAAAACAGGGGAAAGTGATAAAAACGTAAATTTTCTGGACACAGGCGGGGATTGTGAGTATAATACAAACGTGTAGTTGTATCCTTCCGGCCTGCCGGGGAACACTGCCGAAAAAGCAGCGCTGGGCAAAAGCCTTTGGCGCTGAGAGGAAAAAAGAGGATCGTAAGTGAAAGATAAAACCAAGAATACCCCGCAGGTGCTGCTGCGCCGTGCGCTGCTGGTGCTGATGGATGCTGCCATTGTGGCATTCAGCTTTTATTTTGCCCTGCTGCTGCGGGCAGACGGTGCGGTAGATGCCGTGTGGTGGCCGCACAACCGCGCTCTGCTGTATGAAAATCTGCCGTGGATCGTGGCGGTGTATATCGTCTGCTTTCTGGCGGGCGGGCTGTACTCGGTGCTGTGGAAGTACGCCGGTGAGCGGGATCTGATCCGTCTTGCCGGGATGATCGCCGTGCCCACCGCTGTGGTGTATGTGGTGAACCGCCACTTTATCCACGGTGTGCTGTTCAATTCCGCCAACTGCATGGCATCCGTGCTCATCTTTTTGTTCATCGGCGGCAGCCGTCTGGCATGGCGGCTGTTTTTGAACCACCCGCTGGGCGAGCAGCTGCGCAGAGTGCCTGCGAAAGACCCCAACCGTCCGGTGATGATCGTGGGCGCGGGCGAAGCCGGTGCATGGGCCATCAACGTGTGCAAATCCAACAAGGAATACGGTCACGCCGTGGTGGCGGTGGACGATGACCCTGCAAAGCTGAACCAGACCATCCACGGTGTGCCGGTGAAGGGCACGCTGGAGGATATTCCGGAGCTGTGCACGCGCTACGGCATCCACAGCATCATCATTGCCATCCCCACCTTAAAGGGCAGCCGCCTGAGCCACGTTATCGACCTGTGCGTCAGCACCCATTGCGCGGTGCAGGTGCTCAGCGATCCGCAGCTGGTGGGCAGCGGTGCACCCCAGCAGGAGGTGTTCCGCGAGCTGAACCCCGCCGACTTCCTCTCCCGCGAGGAGGTCACGCTGGATACCGACAAAATTTCCGGCTACCTTACCGGCAAAACGGTGCTGGTAACGGGCGGCGGCGGCTCTATCGGCAGCGAGCTGTGCCGTCAGGTCATGCGCTTTAAGCCCGGCAAGCTGCTCATCTTTGATATCTACGAAAACTGCGCCTACGAGCTGCTGATGGAATTGCAGCAGAAGTACGGCCGCGATATCCCGGTCACGGTGCTTATCGGCTCTATCCGGGATAAAAAGCGTCTGGACGAGGTATTTGATACCTACCACCCCACGGTGGTGTTCCATGCTGCGGCGCACAAGCACGTCCCGCTGATGGAGGTAAGCCCTGCCGAAGCCGTAAAGAACAATGTGCTGGGCACCAAAAACCTGTTGGTCAGCGCCAGCGAGCACGGGGTGGAGCGCTTTGTGCAGCTTTCCACCGATAAGGCTGTGAACCCCACCAGCGTCATGGGCTGCACCAAGCGCATCTGCGAAATGCTCATCCAGACATTTGCGGGCAACACGGACATGAAGTGTGTGGCGGTGCGGTTCGGCAACGTTCTGGGCAGCCACGGCAGCGTTATCCCGCTATTTGAAGCCCAGATCAAAAAGGGCGGGCCGGTCACCCTGACCGACCCCAACATCGTGCGCTACTTTATGACCATCCCGGAGGCAGCCCAGCTGGTGCTGCAGGCGGGTGCGCTGGCGGAAAGCGGCAACATCTATGTGCTGGATATGGGCGAGCCGGTGCGCATTATGGACCTTGCCAAGCAGCTCATCCGCTTTTACGGCTACGAGCCGGGCGTGAATATGGAAATCAGGATCGTGGGCCTGCGCCCCGGTGAAAAGCTTTACGAAGAGCTGATGATGGACGAGGAGCAGGACAAGATGCGCCGCACCCAGCACAACAAGATCTTTGTGGCAAGCCCCCGCACCATTGATCTGGCCGAGTTTTACGGGCAGCTGCAGGCGCTGGAAGCTGCTGCCGCCCACAACGATGAGGGCGTGGTGCGCCAGCTGGCAGCCATGATCCCCACCTTTACCCCCACCCGGGAGAACCTGAAACTGTAACAGCTTGAACTGCGGCACTGGGCCGCATGGGATAGACCGCAGGCCGGAAAATGCCGGGCTGCGCAAAACGAGAGGGATGTTATTATGGAAAAGAAACCGTTTCTGACCGAGGCGATGGCACAGCAGATCATCGAGGATGTGCCCACGCCGTTCCACGTCTACGACGAAAAGGGCATCCGGGAGAATGTCCGCCGCATCAACAAGGCCTTCAGCTGGAACAAGGGCTTCAAGGAGTATTTTGCGGTCAAGGCACTGCCGAACCCCGTTATCCTGCAGATCCTCAAGGAGGAGGGCTGCGGCGTGGACTGCTCTTCCCTGACCGAGCTGATGCTCAGCGAGGTCTGCGGCTTTACCGGCCACGATATCATGTTCTCCTCCAACCAGACCCCCGTGGAGGATATGAAGAAGGCTTACGAGCTGGGCGCCTACATCAATCTGGACGATGCCACCATGGTGGAGTTTCTGGAGCGGGTGGCTGGTGTGCCGCAGGAGATCTTCTGCCGCTATAACCCCGGCGGGACCTTCCAGCTGGGCGAGAGCGAAGAGGGCTTTCAGGTCATGGACAAGCCCGGCGATGCCAAGTACGGCATGACCGAGCAGCAGATGATCGACAGCTACAAAAAGCTGATGCAGAAGGGCGCAAAGCAGTTCGGCATCCACGCGTTCCTTGCCTCCAACACCATCTCGGATGCCTACTACCCGGAGCTGGCAGCAATCCTGTTCCGGCTGGCTGTCCGGGTGCAGCAGGCTACCGGTGCGCATATCAGCTATATCAACCTGTCCGGCGGCGTGGGCATCCCTTACCGCCCGGAGCAGACCGAGAACGACATCATGGCCATCGGCGAGGGTGTGCGCCAGAAGTTTGAAGAGATCCTTGTGCCTGCCGGCATGGGGGATGTAGCCATCTTCAGCGAGATGGGCCGCTTTACTACCGGCCCCTACGGCGCGCTGGTGTCCACCGTCATCCACGAAAAGCACATCTATAAGGAGTACATCGGTCTGGACGCCTGCGCTGCAAACCTGATGCGCCCCGCCATGTACGGCGCTTACCACCACATCACCGTGCTGGGCAAGGAGAACGCCCCCTGCGACCACAAGTACGACGTGGTGGGCGGTCTGTGCGAGAATAACGACAAGTTTGCCGTTGACCGGATGCTGCCCAAGATCGACATCGGGGATATCCTTTACATCCACGATACCGGTGCCCACGGCTCTGCTATGGGCTACAACTACAACGGCAAGCTGCACTGCGCTGAGGTGCTGCTGTGCGAGGACGGCTCTCACCGGCTGATCCGCCGCGCCCAGACCCCCCGCGATTACTTTGCAACGCTGGACTTTTTGCCCTTTATGAAGCCCCTGTTTGAGGACTGATCCGCCTTTGTATTCTGATAAAAACGAGGTATGACCCATGTTTTTTGGCTTTCAGCTTACCCTTGGCCTGATGATGGCCTTTTACGGTTTTTCGGTGATGAAAAATCCCCGCGTGTGGGGCGATCAGGGGCGCAGGGCGGTCAAGGCCGAAAACTTTGAGGAATACTGCCGCCAGAACGGCCAGTTCTTTTTAAAGGCGGGCTGTGTTGTGGCGGTGATCGGCGCACTGGATGCTCTGGTCACGCTGGATGCCCTGCTGTACGCGCTGCTGTACATTTTTGGTCTGGCCTTTGCCTTCTACCCCCTTAGCCGCTGGTGCAAGCAGAACGAGGGCTTCTCATGGCCGTGGCCCCATGTCCAGAGCGAGAAAAAGCGCATCAAGGAACTGCGCCGCGAACAGCAGGCACAGGAGAACGAGGAAAAAGGGGAGAAGTGATCCCCCGGATAAAGCATAGATCGCAAAAGAACAGCTCCCGGTCACGCCGCTTAACGTGACCGAGAGCTGTTTTAGTTTACTGGATAAGCAGACGCTTACTCGGCGTCCTTCGGGTCGGTCATCAGCTCTTTGATGCTGGGCACAACGCCGCCCAGATTCTGCAACTCAGAGGGGATGATGATCTTGGTAGCCTTGCCGTTGGCAACCTTCGCCAGCGCTTCAAGGCTGCGGATGGCCAGCACCTTGTCGCTGGGCATGGCCTCGTTCAGCAGACGGATGGCATCGGCGTTGGCCTTCTGCACAGCCAGAATAGCCTGTGCTTCGCCCTCAGCCTCCAGAATGCGCTGCTGCTTCACAGCATCGGCGCGCAGGATGGCAGATTCCTTTTCGCCCTCGGCGGCGGTAATGGCGGCCTGCTTTTCACCGTCTGCCTTCAGGATGACGGCGCGCTTCTCGCGCTCAGCCTTCATCTGCTTTTCCATGGCTTCCTGAATTTCCCGCGGCGGGATGATGTTCTTCACCTCCACGCGGTTCACCTTGATGCCCCACTTGTCGGTGGCTTCGTCAAGGATAGCGGTGATTTTGCCGTTGATGACATCGCGGCTGGTCAGGGTATGATCCAGCTCCATCTCACCAATGATGTTGCGCAGGGTGGTGGCAGAAAGGCTCTCGATGGCGGCAATGGGCTGGTTGACACCGTAGGTGTATAGCTTTGCGTCCATGACCTGAAAGAACACCACCGTGTCGATCTGCATGGTCACGTTATCGCGGGTGATCACAGGCTGAGGGGGAAAGTCTGCAACTTGCTCCTTCAGGCTTACCTTTTTGGCAATGCGCTCAATAAAGGGGATCTTGACGTGCAGGCCGGCAGTCCATGTATCGGAGTAGCTGCCCAGCCGCTCAATGACATATACCTTGGACTGCGGCACGATGACGATGTTGGAAACAATGACCAGCACCAGAACAAAAACAAGCGCAAGGATGACAAAAAACAGAACCATAGTGCATCTCCTTTGTCAGGTTGTTGTGTGGGGGTTACGGCTTTCGGTCAGAACAGGCTCTACGATGAGCAGGGTGCTGTGGATCTCGGTAACGCGGCAAAGCGCACCGGGGTCAAGGGTGTCGCCGGGGGTGGCGCAGCGGGCATTCCAGTCCACGCCGTCCAGCCGCACCCGGCCGGGGAGCTCGGCGGTGACAGGGGAAAGCACAGTGGCCTCCCGTCCCAGATTGCGGTCGCCGTTGGTGGCGGTATGTTTGAGCCGCAGCTTTGCCGCCAGCGGGCGGAAGGCTGCAAGGCACAGGATGCTTACCACCAGAAAGACCACCGCCTGCACCCGGAACGACCCGGTGAACACGCAGCACAGCAATGCGGCGGCAGAGCCGATGGCAAACCAGATGGAGGTCATATTAAAGGTGCTGGCCTCCAGTGCCAGAAAGCCCACGGCTGCAGCCAGCCAGAGAATGGGGGAGATCTGCATGGTATGTTACCTCCTTATGCTGCTATTATACGGCATCCCCTTGGGGGAAGGTCAAGAGTTTTTTACTGAAACGTTGCACAGAAAACAAAATATAGACAAAAATGGAAAAGAAAGGATGAAAATGGGACAGCAAAACACCCAAAAGGTATTTCGCTGTCCCGAAAAATTGATTTACTGGATATCGTAGTAGCTGTGGTTGGGGTTGTGGCCGTTTTCTTCCACCACGATGGTAAAGCCCATGGGGTTCACCTCGGTGTGCTTGCCGGAAGCCAGCGGCTCTACGATGATGTGCTCAGAGCGGTTCACGATGATCTCCGCAGTCTCGGTCTTGCCGATGCGCTGGTAGTGCAGGATGCCGTCCTCAGCCCGCAGCACCCGCAGCTCTCCGGTGCGGAAGGCTTCGCAGCTGTGGCGCAGCTGCGCCAGCTGTGCCAGCACCGGGCGCAGACGCTCCTCGTGACTGTCCCAGCAGAAGAAGGCGCGGTTGAAGGGGTCGCGGTAGCCCTGCATCCCGATCTCATCGCCGTAGTACAGGCAGGGTACGCCGGGCAGGGTGTAGATGATGGCATAGGCCATGCGCAGGCGCAGCATCCCTTCCTCGTAGGCTTCGCCGGTCACGCTGCGGCCGCTCTGCCACTCCCGGCCGCGTCCGTTGGCGGGCTCGTCCGCGATCACGGTCAGGGCACGCTCGGTGTCGTGGGTAGACAAAAAGTTCAGTGCCGTGTTGATGGCAGGGGCAGGGTAGTGCTCGCAGATGGAAAGGATCTCGTTGGCGGCCTGCTGGGCAGGTTTGCCCTTGACAAAATCCAGCACGGAGTTCTTGAAGGGGTAGTTCATCACGCTGTCCAGCCCCTTGCCCAGCAGGTAGGTGCGGCGGTGGTCAAAGCCGAACTTGGTGGTGGCGTCCTCCCACACCTCGCCCAGCAAAAACTTTTCCGGGCTTACCCGCTTGACGGCGGTGCGGATCTTCTCAATAAATTCGTCCGGCAGCTCGTCGGCCACATCCAGACGGAAACCGGCAGCACCCCGACGCAGCCATGTGTCGATGACGCCGCCCTCGCCGGTGATGAACTCCACAAAGGAGGGGGTCTCCTCATTGACCTCCGGCAGGGTCTCGAAGCCCCACCAGCTGCGATAGCCGCCCTTGTACTTGGGGTCAAAGTCGTACCAGCTGCGGTAGGGGGAGTTGGGGTCGCGGTAAGCGCCGCCCTCGCCGTAGCGGCCCTCGCGGTTGAAGTACCGGCTGTCCGAGCCGGTGTGGCTGAACACACCGTCCAGCACGATGCCGATGCCGTACTTGGCGGCCTCGCGGCAGAGCACCTCAAACTCCTCGTTGGTGCCCAGCAGCGGGTCCACGTTCAGGTAGTCGGCGGTGTTGTAGCGGTGGTTGGAGTGCGCCTCAAAGATGGGGTTCAGGTACAGGTAATCCACGCCCATCTCCCGCAGGTAGGGGAGCTTGATGCGGATGCCCTCCAAATCGCCGCCGAAGTAGTCCTCGTTCAGGTGGCCGCCGGTCTCGTTGGGCTGCCAGAAGGGCTCGGCGTGCTTATCGGCCTGATACAGCCGGTCCGGGAAGGGCATGGGCTTGTTCTCAATGCCCTCACAGAACCGGTCCGGGAAGATCTGGTAGAACACCTTGCCCTTGATGCATTCGGGCGTCTGGAAATCCGGCTCGTAGACCGTGATCTGCCAGCTTTCGCCCTCCTGCCAGCTGACCACGCCGCAGTTGTCGACCCCGCGCACGATGCGGCGGAAGTCGGTATACAGATCAAAATAGTAGAAGTATAGGCCCGGGTCGCCCAGCACAACATCCACCGAAAAATGGTTCTGGTGGGGCGTCTGGCCGTCAAATTTCATGCGGTAGTGCACGGGCACATCGTATTTGCCCTCCTTTTGCAGCACAAGGTGCGGGTCCACATAGCCCAGCTCCTCGGGGATGCACAGGGTCAGGTGCACGCTCTGCCCGGCGCGCACGGCACCAAAGGGCTGCTTAAAGTAGGGGTCGTAGCTGTTGAACAGACAAGACAAAAAAGATCGTCCTTTCTCAAAAAAGCCCCGGCGGGCGAAATGCCACCGGGGCTTTGCGGTTTTACAGGGGAAAATTACTTGCCCATGGGCACGGGGGAAGCGTACCAGATATCGCGGGCGTAGTCCAGCACGGCGCGGTCTGCGCTGAAGATGCCGCTGTTGGCAATATTCTTCAGGCTCATGCGGGCCCAAGTCTCGCGGTCAGCATACAGCTTCTGCAGGTCGGCCTGTGCACGGCGGTAGTCCTTGAAGTCTGCCATGACCATGTACGGGTCGCTGCTGCGCAGATTCTCGGTGACCTCGTGGAAGTTCTCACCGTTCCAGCCGCGCTCCAGGAAGTTCAGGGCGCTGTTGGCCACGTCGTCGCCCATGATAAAGGCGTTGGGGTGGTAGCCCACCTGCTTCAGGTTGTTCACCTCGGGGGTCAGCATACCAAAGATCAGCTCGTTCTCCTTACCGGCAGCATCGGCGATCTCCACGTTTGCGCCGTCCAGAGTGCCCAGCGTGATGGCACCGTTCAGCATGAACTTCATGTTGCCGGTACCGGAAGCCTCGGTGCCTGCCAGAGAGATCTGCTCAGAGACCTCGGCAGCGGGCATCAGGTGCTCGCTCAGGGAGACACAATACTCCTCCAGATACACCACGCGCAGCTTCTCACGCACGGCGGGGTCGTTGTTGATCAGGTCGCCCAGCTTGCAGATCATGCGGATCATCTGCTTTGCCATGTAGTAGCCGGGAGCAGCCTTTGCGCCGAAGATGTAGGTCTTGGGGATGAAGTCGGCGTTGGGGTTCTCCTTCAGGTACAGGTACTGTGCAGCGATGTTCAGCGCATTCAGGTGCTGGCGCTTGTACTCGTGCATACGCTTGACCTGGCAGTCAAAGATGGAATTGGGGTCGATGACCTGACCGGTGCTCTTTGCCAGATAGCTTGCAAAATCCTTCTTGTTGGCCAGCTTGATCTCGTTCAGCTTCTTCAGCACGGTCTTGTCGTCGGCGTACTTGTTCAGCTTGGTCAGATCGGAAGCATCGTGCTTGTAGCCGTCGCCGATGGTCTCGTCCAGCAGCTTGCACAGACCGGGGTTAGAAGCCAGCAGCCAGCGGCGGTATGCGATGCCGTTGGTCACGTTCTTGAAGGCGTTGGGTTTGAACAGATAGTAATCGTGGAAAACGCTTTCCTTGATGATCTCGCTGTGCAGCTTGGAAACGCCGTTGATGCTGTTGGCGGTGTAGGCGCAGATGTTGGCCATGCGCACCTGATTGTCGCCGATCAGTGCCATGTAGTCGATCTTGCCCTGATCGCCGGGGAAAGCCTTTGCCAGCTCCTCGCGGGCGCGGCGGTCCATCTCCACCACGATCTGGTAGATGCGGGGCAGGGTCATCTTGAAGATGTCCACGTTCCACTTCTCCAGAGCCTCGGCCATAACGGTGTGGTTGGTGTAGGAGAACACCCTCTGGCAGATGCTGAAGGCCTTGTCCCAGTCAAAGCCGCACTCATCCAGCAGGATGCGCATCATCTCGGGGATGGCCAGCGTGGGGTGGGTGTCGTTCAGCTGGATAGCGACCTTGTCGGGCAGGTTCTCCAGCGTAGCGTAGCTGGACAGGTGGTTCTGCACGATATCGCCGATAGAAGCAGCGGACAGGAAGTACTGCTGACGCAGGCGCAGGATCTTGCCCTCAACGTGGTTATCGTTGGGGTACAGCACCTTGGAGATGAGCTCGGCGTTGGCGTTCTTGCTCATGGCGGTGTTGTAGTTGCCCAGAGAGAAGCTGGACATATCAAAGTCCGGGGCCTTTGCCTGCCACAGACGCAGCTTTGCAACGCCCTTTCCGTTGTAGCCCTGCACATACATATCGGAGGGGATAGCCATGACGCTGTTGTAGTTGGTGTGCTGGATGTAGTGGAAGCCGTTGTCCCAGTTCTCGTGGATCTCGCCGTCAAAGCGGATCTCCACAGCCTGATCCGGGTGGCTCTTCAGCCACACCTGACCGCCGGGCAGCCAGTTGTCGGCGCGCTCCTGCTGCCAGCCGTCCACGATCTTCTGCTTGAAGATGCCGTACTCGTACAGGATGGAGTAGCCGGTGCCGCAGATGCCGGTGGTGGCCATGCCGTCCAGATAGCAGGCAGCCAGACGGCCCAGACCGCCGTTGCCAAGGCCTGCATCGGGCTCTTCCTCAAAAATGCTGTCCAGATTGATGTCGGCATCAGCCAGTGCCTTCTTGGCAACCTCGTCCAGACCCAGATTGAACAGGCTCATCTTCAGGCTGCGGCCCATCAAAAACTCCATGCAGAGGTAGTAGACCTGCTTGGTGCCGGTGCCGATAGCCTTGGACTGGAACTTTTTGTGGTTCTCGCTCATCATCTGACGGCAGATCAGAGCCAGAGAGCGGTAGATCTGCTGGTTGGAGGCAACATTCAGCTCCACACCGTACTCACTGGTGAGCTTGTCCTGAAGAATTTTGCCAAATTCTTTTGATGTCATAGTGTGCTCCTATCCGCATAAGCGTTTGCTTTGCTAAAATAATTGAGTAGATAATAGCAGCAGAAACGTTCCCTCTTTCGCCCGGCTGCCAACATAACAACGTTATTATAATATGAACGATTTATAAATGCAAGGAAACAGGCGCTTTTTTTCCGTAACTGCTATTTTTTCAGGCCACTTTCTGACAAATATGCCGAAATTTCAAAAATTACACTTTTTCTTGCGGCGTATTTATATTATAATAGAGGGTAGAACTGAACCGCGAAACGTTTTTTGGGGAGTAATTCCGGCAGTAATGGGGCGGGAAACTCCATCGAAACGTTTTCGAAAGCCGAAACGTTACCGGGAACGGTGCCGAATCCCGGTAAAATGCAGAACAAACGGCCTTGCGCCGTACAGATACAGGATAAAAAGGGGAAAACACCATGGTAAACAAGGTAAGGGTCAACATCGCGGGCACACCGTATGCCATCGCCACCACAGATTCGGAAAAGTACATCCTCGGTCTTGCCAAAAAGCTGGACGAGGACATCACAAAGCTGCTGGACACCAATGATAACCTCTCGGTGACCAAGGCGGCGGTGTTCTGCGCGATGGATTATCTAGACGAATACCGCAAGAGCACCGGCAGCGCCGAGAATATGCGTAGCCAGATCCAGGACTACATTGCAGATGCAGCCCGGGCAAAGCTGGCCGAGGACAAGGCATTGGCCGAGAATGCCGTGCTGCGCCGGGAAGCTGCCGCCCTGCGGGAGCAGCTTGCCAAGGAGCGCCAGCGCGAGACCCGCCGGGAAGAACGCGCCGCCCGCGCTGCGGCAGAGACGGCACAGGAGCAGTCCGCAGCCCCGGAAACCCCGGCAGCAGACAGCGCGCAGGCAGACGAGACCAACTGAATGTACCTTATATAAATAGAAGTCAGAAGGAGAACTATGGCAAGGATCGAGATCTTAGCCCCGGTGGGCAGTGAAGAAATGCTCCGCGCGGCGGTGTTCAGCGGCGCGGACGCAGTATATCTGGGCTTTTCGGGTTTCAACGCCCGAACGGGTGCCGGCAACTTTGATGCAGACAGCCTGCAGGAGGCGGTGCGCTTCTGCCACGCCCGGGGCGTGGCGGTGCACGTTGCGCTGAATACGACCGTGTATGGCACTGAGCTGCCTGCGCTGGAACAGGCTATCCGGGCGGTGGCGGCCAGCGGCGCAGATGCGGTCATCTGTCAGGATCTGGCAGTGGCTACCTTAATTGGTAAGATCGCCCCGCAGCTGCCCCGGCATGGTTCCACTCAGATGAGCGTCCACACCCTGCAGGGCGCACTGGAACTGAAGGAGCTGGGCTTTACCCGGGTGGTGCTGGCGCGTGAGCTGAGCCTGCCCGAGGTGGAGCATATCACAAAGCACTGCGGCATCGAGACTGAGTGCTTCATCCACGGTGCGCTGTGCATGAGCGTGAGCGGCCAGTGCTATATGTCCGCCTTTCTGGGCGGACGCAGCGGCAACCGGGGCTCTTGTGCGGGACCCTGCCGTCTGCCCTTTGAAGCCAACGCCCTGCCGGAGGGTAAGCCCGGGCGGCTGCATCACCTTTCCCTCAAGGATAACTCTGCCATCGACAAGCTGGACAAGCTGCAGGCGCTTGGCGTAGCATCGGCAAAAATCGAGGGCCGTCTGCGCACGCCGGAGTATGTGGCGGCGGCGGTCAGCGCCTGTCTGGCGGGCCGCGAGGGCCGCGCCTACGACCGCGACCTGCTGAAGAACGCTTTCAGCCGCTCTGGTTTCACCTCCGGGTATCTGGACGGAAAAATCGACGGCACGATGTTCGGTGTGCGCAGCGAAGCCGACGCCGAGCTGACCAAAAAGACCCTGCCCATGCTGCGTGAGCTTTACCGCCGCGAGCGCTCCCGCGTGCCGGTGCAGATGAAGCTGGAGATCGAAGAGGGCGGCGAGAAGCTGACCGTCACCGATGCTGACGGCAACAAGGCCTTTGCCTATGGGGACGCCGAGCCGCAGCCTGCCCGCACCGACCCCACCGAGAGCCTGAACCGCAGTTTGGCAAAGACCGGCGGCACCCCCTTTACGGCAGAGAAGATCACCGTGGAAATGGACGGCGGGCCGTGGTTCATCCCCGGCAGTGCCGTGAACGAGCTGCGCCGGGAGGCACTGGATGCCCTGCTCAAAAAGCGGGAGGTGCTGCGCCCTTGGCCCACCACCGAGGAGCACGTTGCCGCCCTGCCGCAGCGTACCCTGCCGCCTCGCCGCACCCTGCGCGCCCGGTTCGAGCGCTGGGAACAGGTGCCGGAGCGGGCACTTGACGGGGTGGAATACCTCATCCTGCCCATTGCGCAGGCCGACCGTGTGCCCCGGGAGTGGCGGGCTAAGACCCTTCTGGAGCTGCCCCGGGTCATGTTCGGTGCGCTGGAGCAGGACACTGCCCGCCGCATTGCAGCCACGCAGGATGCGGGCTTTGCCGGGTACGAGGTCAGCAACATCGCCCATCTGCGGCTGTGCCGTGGGCTGCCCATGACCGGCGGCTTCGGGCTGAACATCACCAACAATGCGGCGGCGCAGTTCTATGCAGAGCAGGGGCTTTCCAGCCTGCTTATTCTGCCGGAGGTAAAAGATAGCGATATTGCGTCCATTGCGCCCGCCCGGAACGGGAAGCCTGTGCCCACGGGCGTGATGATCTACGGTCATATGCCGCTGATGCTCACCCGCGCCTGCCCGCTGCAGAACATCCACGACTGCGCCCACTGCGACAAGACCGGCGTGCTGACCGACCGCAAGGCCAAAAAGTTCCCGGTGCGCTGCGGCCTTGGGGTGCGCACCATCTATAACCCTGTGCCCATCTACATGGGCGACAAGCCCGGTGCACTGGCGGTGGACTACGGCGTGGCCTACTTTACGCTGGAATCCCGCGAGGATGCGGCGCAGGTTCTGGACAGCATCCGCACCCACGCCCCCTTTGAGGGCGATTTTACCCGCGGCCTGTATTTTAAAGGGACGAACTGACAGGAAGCTACCGGCATTGCCCCAAGCTTTGACTGTAAAAAACAGAAAAAACGAAACGAGGTTATACGATGGAACCCATCACTGTAAAATATAAGGTACTGGATGCCCGGGCAAAGGTGCCCGCCTATGCCACCCCCGGCGCAGCTGCTGCCGACCTGTGCGCTGTGCTGGACGCACCGCTGACCGTTGCCCCCATGCAGCGGGTGCTGGTACCCACCGGCCTTGCCATCGAGCTGCCGGGTGCCCACAGCGTAGCGCTGGTGTACGCCCGCAGCGGCCTGTCCATCAAGCACGGCCTGTGCATGGCCAACGGCGTGGGCGTGGTAGACAGCGACTATCGCGGCGAGCTGAAGGTGCCCATGGTCAATCTGGGTGCCGAGACTTACACCATCCAGCCTGGCGAGCGGGTGGCGCAGCTGTGCATCGCTCCGGTGTACACCGCCGCCTTTGTGCCCGCCGAGGAGCTGGGCGATACCCAGCGCGGCGCGGGCGGCTTTGGCTCTACCGGCCGCTAAAGAAGGGAACACGGAGAAAATGAAGGAAAATAACCTGATTTTAGCCTCTGGCAGCCCCCGCAGACGGGAACTGCTCTCCCTATATACCACCGACTTTACGGTCTGCGTCAGCGATTTTGACGAGAGCGCCGTCACAGCACCCACCCCGGCGCAGCTGGTGGAGCAGCTGGCCATCGGCAAGTGCCTTGCGGTGGCAAAGCAGCACCCGGATGCCGTTGTCATCGGCTGCGACACGGTGGTGGACATGGACGGCACCGTGTTCGGTAAGCCCCGCGATGCAGAGGACGCCAAGCGGATGCTGCGTGCCCTTTCCGGCAAGACCCATCAGGTGCACACCGGCGTGTGCATTGCAAAAGGGGACAGGGCAGAGCATTTTGTGGACAGCTGCAAGGTGACCTTTTTCCCACTGGGGGAGGAGGAGATCGCGTTCTACACCGCCACCCCGGAGCCTTACGATAAGGCCGGTGCCTATGCCATTCAGGGGCGCGCAGCCCTGTGGCTGGACCGCATCGAGGGCGACTACTACACCATTATGGGGCTGCCGGTCAGCCGCACCGTACAGCTGCTGGCGCATTTTTTGTGAGAAAAATGGAAAAATGATAGAAAACTTGCCGAAACGCTTGAGAAATGAAGCACTTGCGGCTATAATAGAACCGTGTTATTCTGCGCAGGAGGGTCTGTTTACAGCAGACTGTCCGGCATTCTGGGATAGATTTAAGGAACGATCGTAAGGAGATTTGGAACAATGAGTTTTCTGTCAAAGGACGTTGGCATTGATCTGGGTACTGCCAATACTCTGGTCTACATGAAGGGCAAGGGCATCATCATGCGTGAGCCCTCGGTCGTGGCGGTAGACACCAAGACCGACGAGGTGCGCTGCGTGGGCGGCGAGGCAAAGGCTGTCATCGGCCGTACCCCCGGCAGCATCGTGGCGGTGCGTCCCCTGAAGGACGGCGTCATCGCTGATTTCGACATCACCGCAAATATGCTGGAGAACTTCCTCAAAAAGGCCTGCGGCAACAGTATGTTCTCCCGTCCCCGGGTGGTCATCTGCATTCCCTCCGGCGTTACCGAGGTGGAGCGCCGCGCTGTGCGCGAAGCTACCCTGAAGGCCGGTGCCCGTCAGGTGTCTGTGATTGAGGAGCCCATGGCTGCTGCCATCGGTGCAGGCCTGCCCATCAGCGAGCCCACCGGCAGCATGATCGTGGATATCGGCGGCGGCACGGCGGAGATCGCCGTCATCTCTCTGGGCGGCATCGTGGCCTCCCGCAGCGTACGCATGGCCGGTGATATGTTCGATCAGGCCATCATCGCCTTCATCAAGCGCAAGTACAACCTGCTCATCGGTGAGCGCACTGCCGAGCAGATCAAGATCGAGATCGGCTCTGCCTATGTGCTGGACCCGGAGCTGACCATGGAGATCAAGGGCCGCAACCTTGTGGACGGCCTGCCCAAGAACATCGTGGTGCACTCGGAGGATGTGCGCGGCGCTCTGCTGGAGTGTCTGGTCAAGATCACCACCGCCATCAAGGAGACGCTGGAGCGCACCCCGCCGGAGCTGAGTGCGGATATCATCGACCGCGGCATTACCCTGACCGGCGGCGGCGCTCTGCTGCGCGGTCTGGATCAGCTGATCCAGAGCGAGACCGGTATTGATGTGCATATTGCGGAGGATCCGCTGGACTGCGTGGCCAAGGGTGCCGGTGCGGTGCTGGATCATGTGGACGTGCTGCATGATGTGCTGGACACCGATGGAGGACATATGTAAGAGCGGCTCTCTGGGGAGAGTGCTGCTCAGAATGCGGAAAAGTTTCAGACACAGCAGCTGTGCGTTTTTTCCGCTGCAAACACTGCATCTTGCGCGGATGGCACGGCTGTCCGCGCTTTTTTCATGCAAGGGCCTGCGGTAGGACGCGGGCATCCCGACAGGAGGGAAGGACCCTTTGAAAGATTTTTTTGATACCTGGAAATTCAAGATCCTTGTGGCCGTAGCAGTATTTCTGGTGGGCATCATGGCATACGCCGGTGCCAACGGACGCCTGACCGCTGCCCCGCAGGAGCTGCTGGGCGTGATCCTGACCCCTTTCCAGAAGGCGGCGGCTGTGGTCAGCGGCGGCGTAGGTACGGTGTGGGAAAAATACACCAGCATCGACAAAGTCATGGAGCAGAACGAGCAGCTGGAAGCGGAAAACGCCGAGCTGCGCCAGCAGATGGTGGACTACGACCGTATCAAGGCTGAAAACGAAGCCTACAAGGCGCTGGCCAATATTCAGAAAAAGAACAGCAACGCCACCTATGTGTCCGGTTTTGTCATCGGCCGCGACCCGCTGGACGAGTTTGGCGGTTTCACGCTGGACAAGGGCACCGCAGACGGTGTGGCGGTGAACAATGCCGTCATCAGCGACCGGGGCTATCTGCTGGGCATGGTGGTGGAGGCTGACCCGACCAGCTGCAAGGTAATGACCATCCTGCACCCCAGCTTCAATGCGGCGGGCGTGGTCTCCCGCACCCGGGAAAACGGCATCCTGAACGGCAACACCACCTATGCGCCGGACGGCCTGTGCACCCTGACCAATCTGGAGCGCAGCACCGAGACCCGTGCGGGCGATCAGGTCATCACAACCGGTCTGGGCGGGGTGTTCCCGCCGGATCTTCTGGTGGGTACGGTGCAGGATGTGGTGCCGGAAGCCAGCGGCAAATCCTCCATTGCGGTGGTGCGCCCCGGTGCCGACCCCCGCACCGCCAAGCACGTTTTTATCATTACTGCGTACTAAGGAGGGCACACTGCTATGGAATCTCGCCGCAAGCGCAGCCGCAGTCAGCTGCTGAAGTGGGGCTGCTATGTGCTGGCGCTGTTTGTGTGCGCCGCGTTGCAGACCACGCCCGGGCTTTTTCAGCTGGGGCAGGCAAAGCCGCTGCTGGTGCTGCCGCTGTGTCTGGCGGTGGCAGTATTTGAAGGGGAGTTTGCCGGGGCGCTGCTGGGCACGGTGGGCGGCCTTTTGTGGGACTACGCCGCCGGGCGCACGGTGGGTATGCTGGCGCTGGAACTGCTGCTGCTCTGCTTTGGGGTATCGGTGCTGGTGCAGCTGTATCTGCAGGTGAACCCCGGCAACTTTGCCGCCGTAAATACTATAACGGCGCTGCTGGTGCTCTCGCTGGACTGGCTGTTTTTCTATTATATGCCGGGCTATGCCGGCGCTGCGCTGCGGTACATTGCCTTTGTACTGCCCAGTGCAGTGCTGACCCTCCCGGCGGCGCTGCTGGCCTTCTGGCTGGTGCAGCGTATCCATGACGGGTTCAGGATCGACAACGGTGTGGTCTAACCCGTAAAAGGAGAACCAGATGAACGAAAATGAACGCAAGGTCGTGGTGCAGCGGATGCTGCTGCTCATCGCAGTGGCCTGCATCATCATGGGGCTGTACACCTTCCGGCTGATCTTTCTGCAGCTGGTCAACGGGGACAGTTTCAAGGCAAAAGCCACCAACACCACGGATTATAAGTTCACGGTCACCGCCGCGCGCGGCAATATCGTGGACAGCACCGGCAAGCGCATCGCCACCACCAGCACCGGCTATAATGTGGTGCTGAACAAGCTGCAGATGGGGGATCAGGATCTGGACACCATGCTGCAGCAGATCGTGGAACTTTTGCGCAAGAACGATGAAAAATGGCTGGACACCCTGCTCATCAGCGAGCCGGATGCCGCCGGGAACTATACCTTTACGGACAGCGCCGACAGCACCAGCGACCAGAAAACGCTGGCTGACATGAAGGAGACGCTGGGCTTGCAGCAGTACGCCACCGCCAACGATGTGATGGAGATGCTGGTGGAGAAAAACCATCTGGAAAGCTTCTCCCTGCCGTGGCAGCGGGTGCTGGCGGGCATCCATTACGAGATGGACCGGCAGGCCTTTTCCAACGTGAACAACTTTGTCATGGCGGAAAACGTCAGTCAGGTGACGGTGGCTACCATCAAGGAGCACTCTCTCACGCTGCCGGGCGTGGAGATCGTGGAGACCAGCACCCGCAGCTATGAGCAGGGAGATATCCTCCCCGCCGTGCTGGGGCGTGTGGGCAAGATCACCGCCGAAAAGTGGAAGGTGACCGACGAAAATGGTCAGGTGACCTATCCGCTCAAGGAAAAAGGCTATAACATGAACGATGTGATCGGCATCTCCGGCCTTGAGTCCGTGTACGAGGACGAGCTGCGCGGCAAGGACGGCGTGGAGACCATCACCCGCAATTCGGACGGCGTGATCGTGGACACCAAGATCACCACCGTGCCGGAGCCGGGGCATACCGTGCAGCTGACCATCAACAGCGACTTTCAACGGGCGGTGGACAAGGCCCTTGCCAACAATATCGACATGATCAACCGGGTGTACAACACCGGCGATATGAAAGCTGCCGCCGGCGCTGCGGTGGTGCTGGACGTAAAGGACGGCAGCGTGCTGGCGGCTGCAAACTACCCCAGCTTTGACCAGAATCTGTACGCCACCAACTATTCCGAGTACAGCGCCGACCCCAGCCTGCCCCTGTTCAACCGGGCGCTGCAGGGCCTGTACACCCCCGGCTCCACCTTTAAGCCTGCGGTGGCGGTGGCAGCGCTGGACAGCGGCCTGATCAACCAGTACTCCACCGTCAACTGCACCGGCGTGTACACCTATTATAAGGACTACCACCCCCGCTGCACCCGCCACGGCCACAGCGGCAACATTGACGTGGTCACTGCCATCAAGTGGAGCTGCAACATCTTCTTCTACGACGTGGGCCGCCGCCTGACCAGTGACGTCTACGATGCCTACGCCTACAAGCTGGGTCTTGGGCAGCGCACCGGCGTGGAGGTAAACGAGGCCGTGGGACGACTGACCAAAAAGACAGACAAAAACTACACATCATCGCTGGATATTCAGGCCGCCATCGGGCAGGGCAACACGGTAGTAAGCCCCATTCAGCTGGCTACCTACGCCGCCACGCTGGCCAACAACGGCGTGCGCTACCGCACCCATTTTGTCAAGGCCATTCTGGATACCAACACCGGCGAGGTGCTCAGCGAGACCCAGCCGGAGGTGATGGATGTCATCGAGGGCAACGGCAACACCTTTGCGCTGGTGCGGCAGGGCATGATACTGGTGCCCAGCACCATCAGCGGCAAGATCTCCAGCTATCCCATTGCCATCGCCTGCAAGACCGGTACCCCCCAGCGCAGCGAGACCTACGCTTCGGGCAAGCACTACCTGAACGCCATGATGATCGCCTATCTCCCGGCAGACGACCCGGAGATCGCCATCGGCATTACGGTGGAGTACGGCGGCTACGGTGCCCGTACCGGTGATCTGGTGGTGGATATCGCCAACGCCTATTTTGCCATGAAGGACGGCACGCTGGAGGTTGACCCCTATGTAGACCCGCGTACCGTGGTGCAGGAGGACGTCGCAGCGGCAGATACCGCCGCCCAGACCGCCCCGGATGCTGCGAATGATGCACAGACCGATGCAGCCGCCGCAGAACCGCAGCAGACGACCGCGCCCGTAGGGGTGACAGAGGAAGAAAACAACGATGCAATGCTTGCGCAGTAAAGCGCAGCTGCGTGCAAAGTGCTGAACTTGAACGAAAATTTGAATATTGTGTCCAAAAACCTGTTGTAAATGAGTTGTGTTTGTGATATCATGTATAACAAAGGAAATTTATCAAGCGTTTTATATACAAATGTTTCAATAGAGGAGAGATCTACAGATGACGATTGCCCTGATCGCGCATGACTCCAAAAAGGAGCTGATGGTTCAGTTCTGCACGGCGTACTGCCGTATTCTGAGCCAGCATAAATTGGTGGCGACCGGCACTACCGGCAAACTGATTTCCGAGGCCACCGGCCTGCAGGTACAGCGTTTTCTGGCCGGTGTGCAGGGCGGCGACCAGCAGATCGCGTCCCGTATTGCCTGCAACGAGATCGACCTGCTGCTGTTCTTCCGCGACCCCATCAATGCCAAGCCCAGCGAGCCGAATGAGATGACCCTGCTGCGCCTGTGCGATGTGCACAACATCCCCATGGCCACCAACATCGCCACCGCCGAGGTGCTGATCCACGGCTTGGAGCGCGGAGATCTGGACTGGCGCGATATCGTGCACCCGCAGAACTAAAGTATGCAAAAAAGAAGCGCTGTGTCGTATAGATACAGCGCTTCTTTTTTGTGTGGAAAGCGGTTGGATCAGACCGTTCCGTTCACTTTAAAATCCTGTGCCATCTCCTGCACGTCGTCGGCGGTAAATTCGCCCAAGGGAAGCAGCAGCCGGGCAAGGGTGTCCTGCGGCAGCGCCGCCAGTGCGGCACTCTCGTCCAGTGCGGCGTCCACAGCGGGGCAGACGGCGTGCACGCCGTCGCTGCCCAGCTCCACCCGGGCGTGGTGGCCGGTGGCAATATACTGGATGCCCAGCTTGTCGGCAGCGGTCAGCAGGGCGGCAAACCGGGCGTCGTTGCCGCTGCCCAGTACCTCGGCGGGCTGGTCTGCCAGTGCTTCTGCCTTCAGCACGATGCACTCGATGCCAAGAGCCTCGGCAGCCTGCCGTGCGGCTGCGGCCCAAGCGCTCTGGTCAGCGGCCAGCTGCACCACAGCCCCGGCCACGCCAAAGCCCTGCTGCTGCAAAATGCGCACCGCAACGCCGCAGTCCACAGTGCCGTCCATGCTGACAAGCACCTTGTCCTGTGTTTCGTAGGTGTCGAACCCGTTGCCGGGCAAAAATGCGTCGCTCATGTTCCTTGCCTCCCGCCATGTGCTTTGCTTTGTGCTACGGCCAGCTGGTCGCAGCGTTCGTTTTCCGGGTGGCCTGCGTGGCCTTTTACCCAGATGTAGGTGATCTTGTGCCGTGCTTCCTGCTCCAGCGCCTGTGCCCATAAGTCCGGGTTCAGGGCAGGGGAGCCGTCGGCTTTTTTCCAGCCCCGGCGCTTCCAGCCCTTGGCCCAGCCCTTTTCCAGCCCGTTGATCACATACTGGCTGTCAGAGCACAGCCGCACCTCGCAAGGCTCCTTGAGCTGGCGCAGCGCCTCGATAAAGGCCGTCAGCTCCATGCGGTTGTTGGTGGTGCTGGCGTTGCCGCCGCTCAGTTCCTTTTCGTACACCTTGCCGTCAAAGCGGTAGCGCAGCACCGCACCCCAGCCGCCCGGGCCGGGGTTGCCGCTGCAAGCGCCGTCTGTGTACACCTCTACCTGTTTCATGGGGTTCTCCTTATAGAATAGAATACCTTTATTTAGCGCTATTTTGCCCGGGATGTCAAGAGCTAATGTATACGCCGGCCCAGTTTTGCCAAACCTTGGAATTGACAAAACCGGTGCGAGATACTATACTTAGCGTAACAAAATGCGTATAGGGGTGCACCAAAGGTGTGCGCCCGGCTGTTCCGGCAGAAACGCCACGGTCGCATCGAACAGATGGACTTACCTGGCCAAGAACCTCTTGCGGAACCAACAGCGCTGCTGCAAAAAGCACGCTGAACGATAAATTCTATACGATGCATCAACCGGAAGCCGATGCAGTTTCAGGTGCTTCCCCTGTGCAAGGTGCGGCTGTTCTCCCCGGTGGGGGCGCGGCCTGACCTGCAATTGAATCTGGAGGTAAAGAATGGCTCAAACAAAAGAAAATAACCCCGCACCCCGCGTAAAAGCCCCGGCAGCGCCCAAGGCAGCTGCCGCAAACGGCACTGCTCCCGCAGGGGAAAAGCACACCCGTCCCACTACCCGCCGCCCCTACTATAACCGCCGCCCGCGCCGTGCGCAGCAGCCCAAGGAGGCAGCGACTCCCATCCATATCTACCCGCTGGGCGGTCTGGGCGAAGTCGGCAAGAACATGACCGTCTACGAGTGCAACGGCGATATGATCATCGTGGACTGCGGTCTGGTGTTCCCGGACAGCGAGATGTTCGGCGTGGATATGGTCATCCCGGACTTCACCTTTGTGGTGCAGAACAAGGATAAGATCAAGGGTCTGCTCATCACCCACGGCCACGAGGACCACATTGGCAGCATTCCCTATCTGCTGCAAAAGTTCAGCCTGCCGGTGTACGGCACCCGCCTGACCTGCGGCCTGATCAAAAACAAGCTGGAGGAGTTCGGCCTTGCCGGTAAGACCAAGTTTGTGGAGATCGTGCCCCGGCAGAAGATCAAGCTGGGCTGCTTTACCGTGGAGCCCATCCATGTGAACCACTCTATCCCGGATGCTGTGGCCTTTGCCATCGGCAGCCCCGCCGGTACCATCATCCAGACCGGCGACTTTAAGATCGATTACACCCCGCTGGCCTGCGGCGTGACCGACCTGTCCACTCTGTCCGAGTACGGGCAGCGCGGTGTGCTGGCCTTACTGAGCGACTCCACCAACGCGGAGCGCCCGGGCTTTACCGCCACCGAGCAGAAGGTGGCTGCCGGTGTGCGCAGCCTGTTTGCCCGCGCCCGCAATAAGCGCATCATCATTGCGACCTTTGCGTCCAACATCTACCGCGTGCAGCAGATCATTGATCTGGCTGTGGAGGATGGCCGCAAGGTGGCCTTCAGCGGCCGCAGCATGGTCAACAACACCGCCATGGCGCAGGAGCTGGGCTATATGCACATCCCGGAGGGCACCCTGATCAGCGTAGACGAGCTGAACCAGTACCCGCCGGAGCAGGTGGTGCTGGTGACTACCGGCAGTCAGGGCGAGCCTCTGAGCGCGCTGAGCCGTATGGCCTCCTGCAGCCACCGTCAGGTGCGTGTGGGCCCCGGCGACTTCATCATCATCTCCGCAAACCCCATCCCTGGCAACGAAAAAAGCGTGACCAAGATCGTCAACGGTCTGCTGCTGCTGGGCGCAGAGGTCATCTACGAGAGTATGTACGATGTGCACGTTTCCGGCCACGCCTGTCAGGAGGAGCAGAAGCTGATGCTCACCCTGACCAAACCCAAGTATTTCCTGCCCGTGCACGGCGAGTATAAGCAGCTGAAAAAGCACGCCCTCACCGCTGCAAGTCTGGGCATCCCCACCAGCAATATCCTCATTGCAGAAAACGGCTCCAACGTTATCCTCTCGCAGGACGAGATGAAGCTGGGTGAGCCGGTGACCGCCGGTGCCGTCATGGTGGACGGCCTTGGCGTGGGCGATGTGGGCAATGTGGTGCTGCGGGACCGCAAGCACCTCTCTGAGGATGGCCTTGTCATCATCGTGGCCACCGTGGACAGCAAGACCGGCAAGGTGCTGGCCGGACCGGATCTGGTAAGCCGGGGCTTTGTGTATGTGCGCGAGAACGAGAGCCTGATGGACGGTGCCCAGAGCATTGTGGAAAATGCACTGGAGCGCTGTGTGGACGAGCACGTTCGAGACTGGAACAGCGTAAAGACCCGTGTGCGTGAGGCACTGAGCAGCTATATCTACCGGCGCACCAAGCGCAGCCCGATGATCCTACCGATCTTGATGGAGGTCTGACCCGGGCGCACCGCAAGGCGGTGCAGCGTCTGAGGAGGCAAAAAAACCAATGAAACGTAAACCAAGATGGACACTGGAAATGCTCACGGCCAGTCTGGCGGTGCTGTGCGGCCTTTTGCTGCTGGCGCTGCTGGTGCAGCGCCCCATGGCATGGCCGCTGCTGGCTGTGCTGGTGGTGCTGTGGGGCATAGGGGCAACCCTGTTCCGCTGCAAGCTGCGCAGCTGGGTGGTACGCTGGACAAGCGGCACCACCTTTGAAAAATCCAAGGTGCAGTTCAGTCTTGAGCCCCTTTCCCAGCCTGCGGCGCTGCTCTCCGGCGAGACGGTGCTGTGGTACAACAGTCAGTTCCGCACCCGCCTGCTGGGCGGGCAGGATGTGCTGGCCAGCCGGGTGCAGAAGCTGCTGCCCGGGCTGGATCTGCAGCTGTGCCGCAAGCGCGAGGGGCAGCTGCTGACCCTTGCCGACGGCTACTGGAGCGTGCACAGTTCCACCGTGCCCGGCGAAGCCGAAAGCATGACCCTGCTGGTGCTGAACGAGGAGACCGAGCTGCGCCGCATCGAGGCAGAGTATAAGGCCAGCCGTCCGGGGTATCTTGCCTTTCAGCTGGACGGCTACGACGATGTGTTCGGGGATCTGATGGACAGCGAGCGCGCCCGCCTGCTGGAGGGCGTCAACCGCATTCTGGAGGATATGATCGGGCGCGGCAGCGGCTTTCTGCGCCGGGTAGGCAGCGGCGGCCGCTACATCGCCGTGGTGGAGGAACGCCAGCTGGAGCAGTTTGCCAACCGCGGCTACGATGTGCTGGATAAGATCCGCGCACTGGACCCCGGCGTGAGCCTTTCGATGTCCATTGGTATCGGACGCGGTGCGCGCACCCTGCGGGAAGCGCAGGATATGGCCGAGCACGCGCTGGATATGGCGCAGGGACGCGGCGGCGATCAGGCCGCTGAGATGACGCTGGACGGCTTTACTTTCTACGGCGGCGTGAGCCACGGCGTGGAAAAGCGCAGCAAGGTGCGCAGCCGCCTTGTGGCCGACCAGCTGGTCAAGTTGATCAAGGAAGCCGACCATGTGGTCATCATGGGTCACCGCATGAGCGATCTGGACGCCATCGGTGCAGCTGAGGGCGTGCTGCGCATTTGTAAGATCTGCGATGTGCCGGCGGTCATCGCCGTCCGGCGGGACGCTACACTGGCTGCCAGCCTGATCGATGCACTGTGCAAGGCGGGGCAGAAGGATGACTTCATCGACCCCAAGGACGCCCTGCCCATCATCTCCAAGCGCACCCTGTGCATCGTGGTGGATACATATCAGGTTGGCCTTGTGGAAAGCAAGGACATTCTGGAAAAATGCGGCAAGGTTGCTGTTATCGACCACCACCGCAAGGGTGTGGGCTACATCGAGAATCCGGCGCTGGTCTGCCACGAACCCTATTCCTCCTCGGCCAGCGAGCTGGTCACCGAGCTGCTGCAGTATGTGGGCGAGCGGGACGACAAGCCCAACCGCGTGGAAGCCGAAGGTCTGCTTGCCGGCATCCTGCTGGATACGCAGGACTTTACCCTGCACACCGGTGTGCGCACCTTTGAAGCTGCTGCTGCTCTGCGCCGCTACGGCGCAGAGACCGAGCGGGTGCGCCGGTTGTTCGACGTGACCATGGTGGAGTACAACGCCAAGGCCGATCTGGTGGAAAAGGCGCAGATGTACAAAAACTGTGCCATCTCCATCGGCGGCGAGGTGGCCCCGGAAGCCCGGGTCGCCATTGCGCAGGCCGCCAACGATCTGCTGCGCATTCAGGGCGTGGACGCCAGCTTTGTGGCGGTGCAGGTGGGCAACGGGGTCAACGTCTCTGCCCGCAGCATGGGTGCCGTGAATGTGCAGGTGATCATGGAGTCGCTGGGCGGCGGCGGTCATCAGACCATGGCAGCAGCGCAGCTGAAGCATATCACCCCGCAGGCGGCACGCAGCCGCATTCAGGACGCCATCGACCAATATTATCTCTCCCAGAAAAAGACTACGCCGGAAGCACGACCGGCAAAAGGGGAATAAAACATGAAACAGTATGATTATCTTATCGTTGGTGCCGGTCTGTTCGGCGCCGTGTTTGCCCACGAGGCCAAAAAGGCAGGCAAAAAGTGTCTGATCGTTGATAAGCGCGACCATATCGCGGGCAACATCTACACCGAAGCTGTGGAGGGCATCAATGTGCACCGCTACGGTGCGCATATCTTCCACACCAACAATAAGGCTGTGTGGCAATATGTGAACCAGTTTGCAGAGTTCAACCGCTACACCAACAGCCCGGTGGCCAACTACCACGGTCAGATCTACAACCTGCCCTTCAATATGAACACCTTCAACAAGATGTGGGGCGTTGTGACCCCTGCCGAAGCCAAGGCCAAAATCGAAGAGCAGAAGGCCGCTGCAGGCATCACCGACCCGCAGAACCTCGAGGAGCAGGCCATCAGCCTTGTGGGCACCGATATCTACGAAAAGCTCATCAAGGGCTACACCGGCAAACAGTGGGGACGCCCCTGCACCGAACTGCCCGCCTTTATCATCAAGCGCCTGCCGGTGCGCTTTACCTACGACGACAACTACTTCAACGCCCTGTATCAGGGCATCCCCAATGGCGGATATACCGCCATGGTGGAAAAGATGCTGACCGGTACCGAGGTGCGCCTGAACGTGGATTATCTGGCTGACAAGGCTGCGCTGGACGCGCTGGCTGAAAAGGTGGTCTACACCGGCCCGGTGGATGCCTACTTCGGCTACCGTCTGGGTGCTTTGCAGTACCGCAGTGTCCGCTTTGAGACCGAGGTGCTGGATACCGACAACTATCAGGGCAACGCGGTGGTCAACTACACCGATGCCGAGACCCCCTATACCCGCATCATTGAGCACAAGCACTTCGAGTTCGGCACCCAGCCCAAGACCGTCATCAGCCGGGAGTACAGCGCCGAGTGGAAAAAGGGCGACGAGCCCTACTATCCCGTCAACGACGAGAAGAACGGTGCCCTGTATGCGCAGTACAAGGCGCTGGCCGATGCCGAGCCGGGTGTGATCTTCGGCGGTCGTCTGGGCGAGTATAAGTACTACGATATGGACAAGGTCATCGAGGTAGCGCTGGACGTGGCTGCAAAGGAACTGGCATAAAGAGTGTAACTGCCCCGGGTCACCGCTGCAAAAAAGGCGTCCCCTTGGGGGAGCTGTCGCCGCAGGCGACTGAGGGAGTAGGTGTGCAGCAAAAGGACATTTGAAATGCTGCCCCGCTTCCTCTTGCCCAAAAACGACAAATGCGCTATACTATTACCATAAGACTGCACCGGTTTTCCGGTGAGAAGTGAGGGATACTATCATGAAAGTGATTCTGAAGCAGGATATCAAGGGCATCGGCAAGAAGGATGAGATCCACGAGGTCTCCGACGGCTACGCCCGCAACTACCTGTTCCCGCGCAAGCTGGCCGCTGTGGCAGATGCCAGCGCTGTGAACATGGCGCGCGGCAAGGAGGCCGCAGCCGATTTCCACGAAGCTGAGAACGTGGCAGCCGCCAAGGCTCTGGCTGCCAAGATCGAAGGCAAGACCGTGACCATCAAGGCCAAGGGCGGCGCATCCGGCCGTCTGCACGGCAAGGTGACCGGCAAGGAAGTTGCCGAGGCACTGGCTGCGCTGGCAGGTGCACCCATCGACAAAAAGAAGATCGAGCTGGAGACCAAGGACATCAAGGATGCCGGCGTGTTCAACGGCAAGGTCCGTCTGTACGTTGGCGTCGTGGCTTCCTTCAAGATCCAGGTGGAAGTGGAACAGGCCTGATCTGTGTGCCGTTTGCGCCCCCTCACAGCAGGGGGCGCTTTTTGGCTTTACAGGATGCTTTGGATTTTGGATAAGGACAAACTACTATGCCGAACGAACGACGTTATTCCAATGAACTGAATCTGGAGAGCGTGGGCATCAATCTGCCCTACAATATGCAGGCGGAGCAGAGCGTGCTGGGCGCGGTGCTGCTCAAGCCAGACACTTTGACCGATCTGGTGGAGATCATCAAGCCGGAAATGTTCTACACCCGGCAGAACGCCCAGATCTGGACGGAGATGCTGCGCCTGTTCACCAACGACCAGACCATTGATTTTGTCACCCTGCTGGATGCAGTGGTGTCCGATGGGGTGTTCCCCAGCGCAGACGAGGCCAAGATCTATCTGACCGGTCTGGCAGAAACAGTGCCCAGTATCTCCAATGTAAAGGCCTACGCCCAGATCGTGCAGGAAAAATATCTGGTGCGTCAGCTGATGGGTGTCGCCAAGGACATCTTGCAGGACGCCGGGGACGAGCCGGACGCCGACCTTCTGCTGGAAAACGCCGAGCAGCGCATCTACGAGATCCGCTCCGGCCGCGATTCCAGCGCCCTGACCCCGCTTTCGTCCAGCATGGTGGAAACGCTGACCAACCTGCAAAAGATCAGCGGCCCGGATGCGGATAAGTACAAGGGCATCCCCACCGGTTTCCGTCTGCTGGATACCGTGCTTACTGGTCTTGGCCGCGGAGATCTGATCATTCTGGCAGCCCGCCCCGGTATGGGCAAGACCAGCTTTGCGCTGAACATCGCCACCCGCGTGGCTATGCAGCAGAAGGTGCCGGTGGCCATCTTCAGTCTGGAAATGACCAAGGAGCAGCTGACCAACCGTATCCTCTCGTCGGAGGCCGGAATCGACAGTCAGGCCTTCCGCACCGGTGCGCTGCGCGCCGAGGACTGGGAGTACCTGGCGCTGGCGACTGAAAAACTGCACGATGCACCGATCTATATGGATGATACCTCCGGCATTACCATCACCGAGATGAAGGCCAAGATCCGCCGGGTGAATCAGGATCCTGCCCGCCCCAACGTGGGTCTGATCGTCATCGACTATTTACAGCTGATGACCACCGGCCAGCGCAGCGAGAACCGCGTGCAGGAGATCAGCTCCATCACCCGAAACCTGAAGATCATGGCAAAGGAGCTGAATGTGCCCATCATCGCGCTGAGCCAGCTGTCCCGTGCGGTGGAAAAGCAGGGCAACAACTCTAGCCACCGCCCGCAGCTTTCTGACCTGCGCGATTCCGGTTCCATCGAGCAGGACGCAGACTGCGTTTTGTTCTTGTACCGCGATTCCTACTACGCCAGCCAGAACCCGGACGGTGCCGAGGTGGATGCCGATACCGCCGAGTGTATCGTGGCAAAGAACCGTCACGGCGAGACCAGCACCGTGCCGCTGGGCTGGGATGGTGCCCACACCCGCTTTATGGATGTGGACTTCAAGCGCTGATGGATACCGCGATTCTTGCCCGGGTGGAGGATTTCTGCATCCGGGAGGGGCTTTTGCAGCCCGGCACACCGCTGCGGCTGGTGGCGGCAGTCTCCGGCGGGGCGGACAGCATGGCGCTGCTGCTCTTGCTGCGGCAGCTGCAGCCAAGGTTCGGCTATACGCTCTCTGCCTGCCATGTGAACCACGGTCTGCGCGGGCAGAGCGCCGACCGGGACGAAGCCTTTGTGCGGGCTGAATGCGCCCGCTTGGGCGTGCCGCTGCGGGTGTTCCACGCCGCAGAGCTGACCCCGCCCCCGGCGCACGCCGGGGAGGACTGGGCGCGCCGTCTGCGCTACACGGCCTTTGTGCAACTGCAAGGGCAGGGGATAGATGCCATCGCCACGGCCCATACTGCAAATGATCAGGCGGAAACGCTGCTGCTGCGGCTGGCGCGCGGCACCGGGCTGCACGGGGCGGGCGGCATCCGGCCAAGGCGCGGGTGCTACCTGCGCCCGCTGCTCTGCCTGAGCCGCGCCGAGACCGAGGCCGTCTGTCGGGCAGCAGGACAGCCGTGGGTCACCGACGAGACCAACGACACCGATGCCTACGCCCGCAACCGGCTGCGCCACAGCGCCCTGCCTGCGCTGGAAAGCACCAACGCAGCAGCGGTGCAGAATCTGGCACGGTTCTGTGAAAAGGCCGCGCGGGCAGATGCCTACCTTGCCGCCGGGGCTGCAAAGCTTCTGGCGGCGGCACGCCTGCCCGGCGCAGAACCGGCGTGGCAGCTGCTGCCTTTGCAGGCGGCAGATCCGCTGCTGCTGGAGACCGCGCTGCACAGCCTTGTGGCTCCGGTGCGGGACGCAGAGGAAAAATATGTGCAGCTGCTGTGTGCCGTGGTGCGGCAGGGCAGCGGCGCAGTACAGCTGACCGGACAGGTGCGCTTTTGCGCCGGGAACGGCTGTCTGCGGCAGGAAACGCTGCTGCAAGCGCTGCCCCAACAGCCGGAGAACCTGCCGCCGCAGCTGCCCTTTTTGCCCGAAAAACAGCCGGAATTCCGGCTGCGCGGGGGCTGGAAAGGGAAAGCAGAGCTGTTAACAGCCGATTTTGAAGAAAAAATACAAGTCGTTCATAAAAAAGACTTAAAAAATCGGGCGGATTATGCTAGAATAACTACGTTGTACACTAGTCTTGTTCTGCGTGCCCGACAGCCGGGAGATCGCTTCCGGCCTGCGGGGCGGGGGTTGAGCAAACCGCTGCGCAAGTGGATGAACGAGACCGGTGTCCCGAACGAACTGCGGGATACGCTGCCGTTGCTTGCCAGCGGAAGCGAAATTTTATGGGTGTGTGGAGAAGGCTTTGCCGATGGCCTTGCACCGGACACGGAAAGCAGATGGATCCTGCACTTGGATGCAGAGATCGAAACACAGGAGGAAAAAACAAATGAGTATGCACGATGATATCAAGACCGTTCTGGTCAGCGAAGAGCAGCTGAAGGCCAAGGTGGCAGAGCTGGGCGCTCAGATCAGCCGGGACTATGCCGGTAAAAATCTGGTGCTGGTGTCCATCCTCAAGGGCTCGGTGGTCTTTATGGCCGACCTGATGCGGGCTGTGAGCATCCCCTGCAATATCGACTTTATGGTGGTCTCCAGCTACGGCGGCAGCAACACCATCACCAGCGGTCTGGTCAAGATCATCAAAGATCTGGACGGTGATCTGTCCGGCAAGGATGTGCTGATCGTGGAGGACATTCTGGACACCGGCGTCACCCTGTCCAACCTTGTGCCCATGCTCAAGATGCGCAACCCGAACTCCGTTAAGATCTGCACTATCCTTGATAAGCCCAGCCGCCGCAAGGCCGACATCCAGCCGGATTACGAGGGTTTTCAGGTGCCGGACGAGTTCGTGGTGGGCTATGGTCTGGACTACGATGAAAAATACCGCAACCTGCCCTATGTCGGCGTGCTGAAGCCCGAGGTCTACACGAAGTAACCTGTCCATTATAAAAATCCAGAACTGGAGTTGATTTTTTTGCAACCGAAGAAACCCCGTTTCAATCCGCTGGTGATCGCCATTGTGCTGGCAGCCGTGCTGATGGTGTGGTCGGTGCTGGGCGGCACCGGCGGCAGCGCCAGCGGCTCTTCCATGGCTTATTCCACGGTGGTACACTATTTTGAGAGCAATCAGGTCACCAAATTCTCGCTGGATCTGAATACCGGCGTGATCACCATGACCCTGAAGGAGGGTGCACAGGAGCTGCCCAACGCTGCCGAGCAGAGCACCACCCAGTCCACGGGCGGGCTGCTTTCCGGCCTGCTGTCCTCCTCTTCCTCTGCCCCCACCGGGGTAAAGAAGAACGAGGACGGCACCGAGACGGTCAGCTATAAGCTGCCCTACGCCCGGATGTTCGTGGATCATGTGTCGGACTACATCGCCCAATACGATGCAGCCAACCCCGATGCACCCATGGTGTACGACTATGTGCCCGCCAAGGAAACCATCCCCTGGATGGAGATCCTGTTCTATCTGGCTATGCTGGGCTGCACCGGTTTCCTGCTGTTCTCCATGATGCGCGGCGGTGCCGGTGGCGGCGGCATCATGAACGTAGGCAAGGCCAAGGTGAAGGACGAGCATGAGAACAAAAAGACTGCTACCTTTGCCGATGTGGCCGGTGAGGACGAGGAAAAAGAGGAACTCAAGGAAGTTGTGGAGTTCCTCAAGAGCCCGGATAAGTTCAATACGCTGGGTGCCCGCATCCCGCATGGTGTGCTGCTGGTGGGCCCTCCGGGTACCGGTAAGACCCTGCTGGCGCGCGCCTGTGCAGGCGAGGCCGGAGTGCCCTTCTATTCCATCTCCGGCTCTGACTTTGTGGAGATGTACGTCGGCGTGGGTGCATCCCGCGTGCGCGATTTGTTCGACAAGGCCAAAAAGACCATGCCCTGCATCATCTTTATTGATGAGATCGATGCTGTGGGTCGTCAGCGCGGCGCAGGTCTGGGTGGCGGTCACGATGAGCGCGAGCAGACCCTGAACCAGCTGCTGGTGGAGATGGACGGCTTTGAAGCCAACGACGGCATCATCGTCATGGCCGCTACCAACCGTGCCGACATTCTGGATAAGGCGCTGCTGCGCCCCGGCCGCTTTGACCGTCAGGTCTATGTGGGTCTGCCGGATGTCAAGGGACGCGAAGAGATCCTGAAGGTGCATACCCGCAACAAGCCCCTTGCACCGGACGTCTCCCTGAAGGTCATTGCCCAGCGCACCGCCGGTTTTGCCGGTGCAGACCTTGAGAACCTTGTCAACGAGGCCGCGCTGCTGGCTGCCCGCCGCAACCGCAAGGCCATTACCATGGAGGACATCGAAGAAGCTTCCATGAAGGTGATGGCTGGCCCCGAGAAGAAGAGCCGCGTGGTCACCCCGGAGGAGAAAAAGCTCACCGCCTACCACGAGGCCGGTCACGCTGTGGCAGGCTTCTACTGCAAGCACCACCCCCGCGTGCACGAGATCACCATCATCCCGCGCGGTCAGGCCGGCGGCTACACCATGTATCTGCCCGAGAAGGATCGCAGCTATGTGACCAAGGGTGAAATGTTTGAGGACATCGTGTCCAGCTTGGGCGGCCGCGTGGCCGAGCAGCTGATCTTGGAGGACATCTCCACCGGTGCTTCCAACGACCTGCAGCAGGCCACCAACATCGCCCGCCAGATGATCACCCGCTACGGCTTCTCCGAGCGTCTGGGCCCCGTGGTCTACGGCACCTCGCAGGAGGAGACCTTCCTTGGCCGCGACTTTGGTCAGGGCAAGGGTTACAGCGAGACCACCGCTGCCGAGATCGACAGCGAGACCCGTGATATCATCGACGAGGCTTACGAGACCTGCCGCCGCACCCTGACCGAGCACATCGACCAGCTCCATGCGCTGGCAAAGGCTCTGATGGAGCGCGAAAAGCTCAACGAGGAGCAGTTCAACACCATTATGGCCGGCGGCACCCTGCCCCCCTGCGAGGACGCAAAGCCCGAGCAGGCGCAGCCCGACCAGACCGTGCAGCCTGCCCCGGTGCAGCCCGCAGAGCCTGCCCAGACCGCTGAGCGCGCCGAACCCGCCGAGCAGGCCGAGCCTGCCCAGCCGGAAGTGCCGCAGCCGGATGCCCCGGAGCAGCAGGACTAAGCTTTTTTTAGGAAAGGAGCGAGCATCGTGGAGGAAAATTTTAACCCGGTCGCCCAGACCCGTGCAAACTATTATACCCCCGGCAGCCCGGTGCAGTTCGTCTGCGTGGAACTGCTCAAGGGGGATGTCAGCGGCGAGCACGCTGTCTGCCTGACCTTCAAGAATATTTCCCGCGTGACCCTGACCGCACTGGAGATCCACTTCAAGTGCAAGGGCGTGGACGGTGTGATCCTGTGCGAGGACAAGTTCGAGTACCGGGATCTTCAGGTAAAGCCCGGCGAGCTGTTCGGGCAGGACGATGCCGTGTTCATCACGGCAAAGGCAATCACCAGCGTGGATGTTTCGCTGTGCAATGTGTACAACGGCAAGCGTGTGGTGCATCTGGACGGCATCAAGCGTGTGCGTCTGCCTGCGCCCCGCCGTCTGGCCCCGGAGCTGCAAAAGGCGCTGGAAGCCCGCATGAACCGCACCGGGCTCAAGTATCAGCCGCAGGTGTTCGAGAACGGCTGGTACTGCGCCTGCGGTGCCTTCCACCCCACCGAGGAGGATACCGTTTACTGCTCGGAGTGCGGCTGTGACCGCATTCTGCTGCAGAACGCGCTGAACACCCTGCTGCAGCCCGCCGCCACGGCAGACGAGATGGAAATGCCCCTCAGCGCCCCGGCGGCTCCCGCAGCGTCTGCTGCGGTGGAGGAGCCTACCCGCATCGTGGGTGCAGCTCCTGCCGCCCCGGCAGCGCCCGCAGAGGAGCCCACCCGGGTCATGGGCGCAACGGTTTACCAGCCGAAGGCAGCCCCCGTCCAGCCCATCTCGGAGCCTACCCGGGTGCTGGATGCCCCCGCCCGCGCACCGTATTCCGGCGCTGCTGTGGCAGACGAGGGCACCCGCGTGATGCCCGCCGCCGCCCGCCGTCCGGCTCCGGCTCTGGTGCGTCAGCCCGCGCCTGTGGAGGAGGACGAGGAGTACGAGGACAGCCGGGACAGCGTGGCAGAAGCGCTGATCCGCTGGGTGCCGCCCATTACGGCCATCCTGTGTGCAGCCATTGCGCTGTGCGGCTTTGTGTACTACCAGTTCGTGCTGTAAAATAAACTATCCCGGCGGAGGGGGCAGCGTGCCTTCTCCGCCTTTTGTGTGCATTGCACAGAAAGGAAATACCATGCCGGAACAAGCTTTACAGGTGGCCTTTGAGATCAAGACCGCCTGCGATGAGATCAGCCGCCGCCTGCTGCGCTGGCACTGGGAGCGCAAGCCCGGGGCACACAGTCTGGATGCACTGCTGGAGCATATTGCCGCCCGCAAGCAGGAAAGCCCGGATTACTACGACCGTATGCCGGATCTTACCGGCAGGACCAGCTGGCAGCAGCTGGACACCACCCTGTGTATGCGGGTGCTGCTGGACCCGGAGACCGATGCCGCCCGCCCGCTGGATCTGCTGGGCAACACGGCACACCCCTCTGCCGCACGCCATGCCTGCAACGCCATCCGCACCGCCCGCAACGAAGCTGCCCACGCGGCAGTTGCAGCGGACGGCGCACAGGCGGCGCTGCTGTTCAACGAAGCCATCGAGGCGCTGGAGGAGGGCTACGCCGGTACCGCCTTTAAAGAAAACGAGCTGGCGCAGTATTACCGCGAAGCAGAGGACTACCTGGGCCGATGCAGCGAGGGCAAACCCCTTAAAGCGCGCCAGAGCAGCCCGCAGAACGCACAGCAGGGGAAGGCTGCCGCACGCAGCAAGCCCCGCGATACCCAGCAAACCCGCAGCGCCAAAAGTACCGCCGGGCGGCAGAACACCTCTGCCCGCAGCCGCAGCACCGGTACAAAACAGAGCCGCAGCACGGCATCCCGCAGCAAAAAGCAGCAGACCGGCGGCGAGAGCAGGGTGGCGCTGGGCATTATTCTGGCGGCGCTGGTGCTGGGACTTATCGCACGCGCCATCAGCATGGGACTTGTGTAATTGCAATGTTTTTGCGATTCTGGCGGTAAATTGGAAAGCAAAAACGTTTGTGTTGTACAAAACAACCAAAAAAACAGCAGACTGTCCCGCAGAAAAACGGTCATTGCACCTCTTGCGGGAAATGTGAAACGGATTTATAATAAGCATGAAAACGTTTACACATTGCCACCGAAGAGGGAACGGAGAAAATACCCCATGACCATCAGTGATATTGCAAAGCTGGCAGGTGTTTCCAGCGCTGCGGTCAGCCGCTATTTGAACGGCGGCCCCCTCAGCGAACAGAAACGTGCCGTGATACAAGCCGTAGTGGAAAAGACCGGTTACAGCCCGGACACTGCCGCCCAGACCCTGCGCACCGGCAAGGTGCGTCAGGTGGGGGTCATCGTGCCCAGCATCAGCTCCCAGTCGGTGGGGCAGATCACCAGCGGCATTGCAGCCGAACTGGGCGCAAGGCGCTACCTGATGCTGCTGGCAGACACCGAACTGGACGAGCAGATGGAGCTGGAATATCTTACAGCATTGCAGCGCAACCATGTAGCCGGTATCATTCTGCTGGGCTATGATTCCAGCCCGCAGCTGTGCAAGGCACTGAAGGACTGCCGTGTGCCCGTGGTGGTAACAGGACAGCGCTTTGCAGACCTGCCCTGCGTTTATAACGATGACCGCGCTGCCGCCCGCGACCTGACCCGGAAGATGCTGGAGCATGGCCGCAGAAATATCGTGTACATCGGCGGCAGCGAACAGGACGCCGCCACCGGCATTGCCCGCCGTCAGGGTGTGCAGGACGCTCTGCGGGAGGTGGGACTAAACGCGGATGGTCTGCCCCGCGCCTACTGCGCTGCCTTTTCCATGGAAGAGGGACACCGCTGCATGGAGGAGCTGCTGGCACGCTGCCCGCAGCTGGATGGTGTGGTCTGCGTGACCGACACCGTGGCCTTTGGCGCATTGCAGGTGCTGCGCGCTGCCGGGCGCAGGGTAGGGCAGGATGTCGGCCTTGCCGGTATCGGAGACAACTGGGCGGGCAAGGTGGTGGAGCCCGGACTGACCACCATCCGCTTCTACCAGCGTCAGGTAGGGCAGGAAGCCGCCCGGATGCTGCTGCAAAGCTTAGAACATACTGAGCCGGACGCTGCGCCGGTGCGCCAGACCACGCTGGGCTATACGCTGGTAGAGCGCGGCTCGCTGTAAAAAAAAGAGGAACAAATGAAACAAAAACTGATCTTTTTAGATATTGATGGCACTCTGCTGCCCCCGGGCGAGATGCTGATCCCCCAAAGCACGGTGGAAGCGTTGCACAAGGCGCACGCCAACGGCCACAAGCTGTTTCTGTGCACTGGGCGCAACCTGCGCATGACCCAGCCTTTGCTGGACTATGGCTTTGACGGCGCAGTGTGCAGCGCCGGCGGTTATGTGTTCTGCGGGGACAAGGTGCTGGTAGACTTGCCTATGGAGCCGGAGCTGGCAGAGGGTGTGCGCAGCGCCATGGAGCGCCACGGCGTGGAGTGCACGCTGGAAGCGCGGGACGCCACCTACGGCAGCCTGAAGATGATCGAGCGCTGGAGTTTTACCCACCGGGATGCAGGCAATCTGAACAGCGAAGCCGCCCGTTGGCGCAAGGCCATGGAGGACGGCATGACCATGAGTCCGCTGGCCGATTATAAGGGCGAGCCGCTGTATAAGATCGTGTATATCGCGGAGCGCAGCGAGGATCTGGACGAGGCGAAGCGCCTGTACGAGGACAGATTCGTGTTCTGTGAGAGCAAGCTGGACGGTCTGGATGGCGGCTATGTGAACGGAGAGCTCATCAACCGTAGGTTTGATAAAGGGCGCGGCATCAAGGCGGTATGTGACTATCTGGGCGTGCCCCTGCAGGACAGCATCGGCTTTGGCGACAGTGACAACGACCTGCAAATGACCGATGTGGTCGGCATCAGTGTCTGTATGGCCAACGGCTCTGCAAGCCTGAAGCAGCGCTGCGACCGCATTGCCCCCTCGGTGTACGAGGACGGCATCGCCAAGGAGTTTGCAGCCTTGGGGCTGATTTGACATATCTTTGTAAAAATAGGGCAGGGGAACGTCCGCAGATGTTCCCCTGCCCTAAAATTATAAATAATTCTCCCGCATTGTTTTGCAATAAAAAGAGCGCTGCACAGTATATTTGTGCAACGCTCTCTTTTTTGTTGACAGATCAGTAGTGCAGATCCTCTGCGGTCAGGCTTTCCAGCACGGGCAGCATGGCAGCGGCTTCGGCTTTGGCGGCGGGCAGATCCATATCGCGGTAGTTGCCGCACTCCACCTCGCTGGCACCGGGCACAGCGCCCTCAAAGCCAGCCATAAAGCGGTAGGCATCCACCGTCAGCTGCAGCGCCTGCGCCGGGGTCAGCCCCCGGGTAAGCAGGTAAAAGCCGGTGCGGCAGCCCATGGGGCCAACATAGATCACCCCGTCCTTCACGGCGCTGTTGCGCGCGTAGGTGGCAAACAGGTGCTCCAGCGTGTGGGCAGCAGCGGTGGTCAGGTAATCGCCCTGATTGGGCTTTTTCATGCGGATGTCCCAGGTGAGCACATCGCCGTCCTGACGGCTCAGATACATCCCGCGCTCCAGCCGGGTGTGATCTACGCAAAAGCTTGCGATACGTTCCATACTACATTTCTCCTTTATCAGCCCTGCAGACGCTGCACACTGCCGTGTGCGCAGTCCACAGCCACCATCAGGCCATCGCGGATGTGGCTGGTAGCACCGGCGGCACCCACAACGGTGGGCTTCAGCAGTGCCTTGCCGGCAATGGCGGCGTGGCTGTTCAGGCCGGGCTCCTCTACCACCAGAGCGGCGGCGTCGCGCACAAAGCTCAGCATCTCGTTGCTGGTGGAAGGCACCACCAGCACCATGCCGGGCTTGAACTTGGCGCGCACCTCGTCCATGGTGCGGCAGACGCAGGCCTTGCCGCTGGCAACATCGTTGTTCTCGGGGCCGACGCCTACGCCGGTAGCCAGACAGTTGCCTACCATGTGGATCTTGATCATGTTGGTGGTGCCGGAAACGCCCACGGGCACGCCTGCGGTCACAACAGCCAGCTCGCCGTTGTGCAGGTAGCCGTTCTCCTTAGCCAGAGCGGTGGACATCTCGATCAGTTCATCGGTGCTGTGTGCCAGAGACATCATCAGCGGGGTGATGCCCCAGCTCAGGGACAGCTGACGCTGCACCTGCTCGCGCATGACGCAGGCAATGATGGGCTGCTGCGGGCGGTACTTGCTCAGCAGGCGGGCAGTAGTGCCGGACTCGGACACGGTCACGATGGCGGCGGCGTTCACGTCCCGTGCAGTCAGGCAGGCAGCATGGGCGGTAGCGTCAGAGACGCTGATCTTGCCGGGGTTAGAATCCATCGTGCGGCCGCGCAGATGGAAGCCCTCCTGCTCGGTGCGCTCGGCAATAGCGGACATGGTCTTGAGTGCCTCCACGGGGTAGGCACCGGCAGCGGTTTCGCCGGACAGCATAATGGCAGAGGTGCCGTCGTAGATGGCGTTTGCCACGTCCGAGATCTCGGCGCGGGTGGGGCGGGGGTTCACCATCATGCTGTCCAGCATCTGGGTAGCGGTGACGATGGGCTTGCCGAAGGAGAAGGAGCGCTCGATGATGGTCTTCTGGATGCCGGGCAGCTCGGTGAAGTCAATCTCCACGCCCAGATCGCCACGGGCGACCATCACGGCGTCGGCAGCAGCCAGAATGCTGTCGATGTTGTTCACGCCCTCGCGGTTCTCGATCTTTGCAATGATGCGGATGTTGGAATCGTACTGGTTCAGCAGGTTGCGGATCTCGTACACATCCTGTGCGGTGCGCACAAAGGAGGCGGCGATAAAATCGTAGCCCTGCTGGATGCCGAAGATGATGTCATCCTTATCGCGCTGGCTCATATACGGCATAGACAGGTGCACGCCGGGCACGTTGACGCCCTTCTTGTTCTTGATCTTGCCGCTATTCAGTACGGTGCAGACGATGTCGGTGTCGTTCACGGTCTGGATCTGCAGCTTGATCAGGCCGTCGTCCAGCATGATGGTGCCGTTCGGCTCCACGTCCATGGGCAGATCCTTGTAGGTGATGGAGCAGATCTCGTTGGTGCCCTCCACATCGCGGGTGGTCAGGGTAAAGGTCTGGCCGGCAACCAGATTCTCAACGCCGTTCTTGAAGTCCTTCAGGCGGATCTCGGGGCCCTTGGTGTCCAGCAGTGCGGCCACGGGCTTGCCCAGCTCCTCGCGCAGAGCCTTCAGCTTTTCAAGGCGACCCAGATGCTCCTCGTGGGAACCGTGGGAAAAATTGAAGCGGGCCACGTTCATGCCGTTGGCGATCAGATCGCGCAGCACGCCTTCCTTATCGGTGGAAGGGCCAAGGGTGCAAATAATTTTCGTCTTTCTCATGCAATATACCTCCGTCAACTCTCTCTTACCTATATCCGGCACAGCATCCCTGCAGGCTGCTGTGTATGACCAATGGGAGCAAAGGCTCCCGGTACAGCGGGTCGGTTTATGTGGCAGAGTGGAAAACACAAAACTCTACCACTTATTATTATAATCGTTCCGGCGCAAGAGAGCAAGAGGAATTTTTGCTTGAATACAAGTTTTTGCATCTGTTTATGTTTGTGAGAGGGATTGTGGAAAACTTAACGATGTGGCGCGGCTTTCTGTGGACTGCCTGATGGGGGGGAACTGCTGCAAAACGTAAAAACTGATAAGAGCGCACAAGGCTGCTTCCTCTTGCATCTGAGGGGCTTTTTGCTTATAATAAGGGTAATAAAGTAGTACTGTTCCGGGGTACGCCCGGAGAATGGAGTGACCATTATGGAAAAACGTGTTTTTCTGATCGTTCTGGACAGCTTTGGCATCGGCGCAGAGCCGGATGCCGCTGCCTTTGGCGATGCAGGCACCAACACCTTGGGTGCCATTGCGAACCACCCCAATTTCAACTGTCCCAATCTGCGCAAGCTGGGTTTGTTCAACATTGACGGCGTGACCGCAGGGGAGAAAACGGATGCCCCGGCGGCTGCCTTTGCCCGCCTGCAGGAGCAGAGCATGGGCAAGGATACCACCATCGGCCACTGGGAGATCGCCGGTGTGGTCAGCCCGGAGCCGCTGCCCACCTTCCCCGAGGGCTTCCCGGAGGAGCTGATCCGGGAGTATGAGCAAAAGACCGGCCACAAGGTGCTGTGCAACAAGCCCTATTCCGGCACGCAGGTGCTGAAGGACTACGGCGAGCAGGCCATGCGGGAAAACGCCCTCATCGTGTACACCAGCGCCGACAGCGTTTTTCAGGTGGCCGCCAACGAGGAGCTTGTGCCGGTGCAGGAGCTGTACCGCTACTGTGAGATCGCCCGGGAAATGCTCAAAGGCAAATACGGCGTGGGCCGCGTGATCGCCCGCCCCTTCCTTGGCAACAGCGCCGATACCTTCTACCGCACCACCAACCGCCACGACCTGAGCCTGAAGCCGCCCCGCGCCACCATGCTGGATCTGCTGAAGGATGCAGGCAAGGATGTGATCGCCGTGGGCAAGATCTACGATATCTTTGACGGTGAGGGCGTGACCGAAAAGATCAAGACCACCGGCAACATCAACGGCATCGCCTTTACCAAGGCCTTGCAGACCCGGGATTTTGAAGGCCTTGCCTTTGTGAACTTGGTGGACTTTGATATGCTTTACGGCCACCGCCGCGATGTGGCAGGTTACGCTGCCGCCGCTACGGAATTCGACCGTTTTCTGGCTGACTTCCTGCCGGGGATGCGGGAGGGCGATCTGCTTATGATCACCGCCGACCACGGCTGCGACCCCTCCTACACCAAGACCACCGACCATACCCGCGAGTATGTGCCGTATCTGGTCTGCGGCAAGGGCGTAAAGGCGGGTATGGATCTGGGCACCAAGCTGTGCTTCGGCACCATTGCCAAGACCATCTGCGAGTATCTGGAAGTGGACGCTTCCACGCTGGACGGCAAGAGCGTATGGCAGGAGATCCGGGCATAAAACGCCCCAAAAGCTATAAGAACAGGAGCGTGAAACGATGCGTATTTATGATCTGATCGCAAAAAAGCGGGATGGCGGCACCCACACCCGGGAGGAGCTGGAGGCCATTGTCAACGGCTTTGTCAGCGGGGAAGTGGCCGACTACCAGATGGCTGCATGGATGATGGCGGTGTATCTGCGCGGCATGACCAACGAAGAGACCGCCGAACTGACCGATGTGATGGCGCACAGCGGCGTGATGGTAGACCTTTCGCCCATTCCGGGCATCAAGGTGGACAAGCACTCCACCGGCGGTGTGGGCGATAAGACCACGCTGGTCATTGCGCCCATCGTGGCAGCCTGCGGGGTGAAGATCGCCAAAATGAGCGGCCGGGGTCTCGGCCACACCGGCGGCACCATCGACAAGATGGAGAGCGTGCCCGGCACAAAGACCGCCCTCTCGCAGGAGGAATTTTTTGCACAGGTGAACCGGATCGGCCTGTCGGTCATCGGCCAGAGCGAGGGTATCGCCGTGGCAGATAAAAAGATGTACGCCCTGCGGGACGTTACTGCCACCGTCAGCTGTATTCCGCTCATTGCGTCCAGCATCATGTCCAAAAAACTGGCTTCCGGCTCGGACGCCATTCTGCTGGACGTCACCACCGGCACCGGCGCCTTTATGAAGACTGTCGACCAGAGCATCGAGCTGGCGCAGCTGATGGTCGCCATCGGCACCCACTATGGCCGCCGGGTAGCCGCCATGATCACCGATATGGACACCCCGCTTGGTCACAACATCGGCAACAGTCTGGAAGTGATGGAGAGCATGGACGTGCTCAAAGGCCACGGCCCGGCAGACCTGACCGAGGTGTGCCTGCAACTGGCAGCCAATATGCTGGTGCTGGCGGGCAAGGGCGATGCCGCCCACTGCCGCGCTATGGCCGAAGCTGTCATTGCGGACGGCTCTGCCTTTGAAAAGTGCAAGGAAATGTTTGCCGCGCAGGGCGGCGATATCCGGGTACTGGACGATTACAGCCTGTTTGCTCAGCCAGCCGCCAGCTACGAACTGCTGGCCGAGCAGGACGGCTACATCGTTGCCAACGATGCCGAAAAGATCGGCTCTGCCAGTGTGCTGCTGGGCGCAGGCCGCCAGAAAAAGGGCGACCCGCTGGACTTTTCCGCCGGCATCACCCTGCACAAAAAGCGCGGCGACTATGTCCATAAGGGCGAAAGCCTTGCCACCTTCTACGGCGCAGCGGACAAGTTTGAAGCCGCCGCCGCCGAGTACCGCAGCGGCCTTATGTATGGCGCGGAAAAGCCGGAGGAAGCCCCGCTGGTGTACGCCCTTGTCACCAAGGACGGCGTAGAGCGGTACTAAGATCTTTTACGCGGCGGGCGTACCCCAAAGAGTGGTTTTATAGAAGCGAAAATGTAAAAAAGCTGAACACCTGTTTTTTGCAGATGTTCGGCTTTTTTGTATGCGTTTTAAGGGCTGCTATGTGCAGATATCTGCCGCCACGGTATACACTGCATGATAGTGCAGGGCATCCTCCTGCACGGTGCACTCCTCCCGGCGGGCGAAGATCTCCGCATCCAGGAAAGCATCGTGCAGCGCCCGCAGCCCCTGCAGCCGTGCCAGCGTAAGCGCCTGTGCTTCGGTGCGGTACATCATTTCCTGCTGCTGCCCGTAATAGGTGGTCTCCTCCACCGCGCAGGGCAGGGGCAGGCCGAAAACCTCTAATTGCAGATGCCGGGTGCGGCACAGCCCGTCCCCGTCAGGCGCAGAGGGGGAAAGCGCGGCAGAATGCCCTGCAAAAAACAGCTTGTAATTCGTTGTATTTTTGCCGGTCAGCTGCGGCATCGTCTCTGCCAGCGGAACGCTCTGGTCTGTCTGCCACTCCAGCTGCGCCACCACCGTGCCCGCCGCCGGGGCAAAGATCAAGGTGCCGTCCCGCTCGCTGCGCGCCGTGCCAATCAACCCCTGTCCGGCTTCCACAGTCTGCCCGGGGGCTACCAGCATGGTTCCGCTGGCAAGATTTGTACGCAGCACCGTTCCGTTGCACTTTGCCCGCAGCCCGTGCAGCGTGCCTGCGGCGATCTCGGGGCGGGCATGGGCAGGGGCGGCTTCCACCGCAAGCCGGCCTTTTTCAAAATTCAGGCTTGCCCAAGAGAACTCGCCGCTTTCCAGCAGGGCATACTCTCCGCAGCGCAGCAGCTCCTCGGTTACGGCAGTGCCGGGCTGCAGGCCGCAGCTGCGCAGCACTGCACCCGCCCGCGCCCGCTGCCCGGTGGTCAGGCTGCCGTAGTCCACCGCCCATATAAATCCTTGCAGCCAGACCAGCACCAGCCCCCAAGCGACAAGCCCCGCCCAAAGCCCCTTGCGCTGCAGCAGCGGACGCAGCAAAAAATAAAGCCCCATCCGTTTTTCCACTCGCAGCCGTACCCGCCTGTGCCGGGCAAATGCGGCCAGCCGCCGGTACTGCCAAGCTGCGCAATGGGCGCAAAAGCCGCCGGGCAGGGAAGAAATGCCATATAAATGCAGCCCTTGCCCGGCAGCGTCGGTCAAAAGCGCCTCGGGGCTGCCGTTCCGGGCGGTAAAGCGTACCCCCGCCCAAAGGCTTGCAGCTTCCATGGCAGCCTCCTATTCATCGGAAAAATCGGTGCGCAAAAACTGCCCCTGCACCGTCAGCCGGGCGGCGGTCAGGGTACAGATGCGCAGCCCGCTGCCGTATACCGTGAACCGCCCTTTCGCCAGCCGCAGACACAGCCTGTTTTCATCAAAAAACAACACCGTGCAAAAATGCTCAATCTCCATCCGGTCGCCGCTCAGGTATACGGCAGGGCGGCTGTAAAACCCGGGCGGCGGCTGTCGGAACAGCCCGCGCAGCCAGTCGCCCGGGGTGCGCCGGTCGTGGTGTGCTCTGGCCATCTTTGTCCCTCCCGTCCCGCGCTTTGTACATTGCACAGCCCATGCTTCCATATATATGGAGGGGGAGGGCGTGCTTATGAGTAAAAGCTGCAAACCGCTGTATCCGGGGCTTTTTTTGCTGGGTGCAGCCACGGCGCTGCTGGTATTTGCTGCGCCGCAGACCTGTGCGGCAGCCCTGCGGCAGGGTCTTGCGCTCTGCGGCGGGTCGCTGCTGGTGTCGTTGTTTCCTTTTCTGGTGGTGTCGGCGCTCATCATGCGCAGCGGTGCGGGCGAGGTATTGGGCGTGCTGCTCTGGCCGGTGGTGCGTTGTATCGGTCTGCGCAGCCGCAGCGCGGGCAGTGTGCTGCTCATCGGTCTTGTGGGCGGCTTTGCCCCTGCCGCCGCCGCTGCTGCCGAGGCAGTCCGCAGCAGGGAGCTGACCCCGCAGGAAGCTTCAGCTCTGTTGCCTGCCTGCATCTGCTCCGGGCCATCCTTTGTCATCCTGACGGTAGGGGAGCAGCTGCTGGGCAGCCGCACGGCAGGGATGTGCTTGTTTGCCGCACAGGTGCTGGCGGGCTGGCTGACAGCGGCACTGCTCTGCCGTGTCCGCGGCATACCGGAGCCTTTGCCCGCACCGCCCACCGCCGTGCAAGCAGCACCGCCGCCGGCGCTGGATGCCATCCTTGCGCAGGCGGCGGTGACCTACCTGAAATTATGCGGCTTTGTGCTGTATTTTCGCCTGCTGGCGGCAGGCTGTGGGCTGCTGCTGCCCGCGGTGCTTGCGCCCTTTCCGGCCATGCTGCTGGAGGTGTGCTCCGGCTGCGATTACGCCGCCCGCACCGGTTTGTGGGCAAGCGGGCTGTGCTGTGCCGCGCTCAGTGTGCAGGGCGCTTCGGTGCTGCTGCAAGTGCGCACCCTCTGCCCGCCGGAGGTCTCGTTCAAACCCTTATTATGGGGCAGGGTGCTGCATCTGCCGCTTTCGCTGGCGCTGTTTTATCTGGGCCTGCCGCAGAGCGCCGTGGAAAGCTTCAATACTCTGTGCGCCCGGGTGGTGCCCATGCAGCGGGTGCCGACAGACTGCGCTCTGCTGGTGTTTGCGGTGTGCTGCATCACGGCCTGCGAGGCCTGCCGCCTGACCAGGAAGAAGGCACAAAACGCAGCTCCGGCAAACAAAAACTGCTCTGCGGCTTGCAAACCGCCGCAAAATGTGGTAACATAACTCTTGGTTATCATATTACCAAACGCAGCGACGGAGAGAGTAGGCGCTGTCTGCACGGCAAAGAGAGAAGCTTCACCGGCTGAAAGGGCTTCCATGTGCGGCAGGGGCTGAAGTTCGCTCCCGAGCGGTCTGCGCGAACGATGCAAGGGGCATCTACTAGCACAGGACGGTTGCGCCCCGTTACGGCGTTTGAGCGCCGTCTGCCCTTGTGCAGGCGGAAACCGGGTGGTACCGCGGAGCAGAAATGTTTACAGCTTCGTCCCTTTTGCCTGAGCAGTCGGGCAGGGGACGGAGCTTTTTTGTTATACTCCGCTCCATGAACACAAAGAATAAAGGAGAGAAAATCCATGCAAGCAATGATCGATGAGCTGGCCAAGCAGGCCGCTGAAAGCCTTGGTCAGGTGTCCAGCAAGGAGACGCTGGCTTCCTTCTGGCAGGAATACCTCAGCAAAAACGGCAAGATCCCTGCCCTGATGAAGAACCTGCGCACCGTTGCGCCGGAAGAGCGCCCCGCCATGGGCAAGATCATCAACGAACTCAAGCAGAAGGTGCAGGCAGACTATGATGCTGCCGCCGAGACCGTGAAGCAGGCAGAACTTGCTGCCCGCAACGCCGCCGAGACGGTGGATATCACCCTGCCCGCCAAGACCCGCCCCGTAGGCGGTCTGCACCCCCTGACGCTGGTCACCAACCAGATCATCGACGTGTTCTCCGGCATGGGCTTTGCCGTGGCAGATGCCCCGGAGATCGAGGATGACGACCACAACTTCACCCGCCTGAACGTGCCCAAGGATCACCCCGCCCGCGATATGCAGGATACCTTCTATCTGTCCGATGAATTCCTGCTGCGCACCCAGACCTCTGGTGGCCAGATCCGCACCATGGACAGCCAGAAGCCGCCCATCAAGGTGCTGATCCCCGGCCGCGTGTTCCGCTCTGACTCGGACGCTACCCACAGCCCCATGTTTCACCAGATGGAAGGTCTGGTCGTGGATAAAGGCATCACGCTGGGCGATCTGCAGGGCGCGCTGAACACCTTCGTGCAGAAGCTGTTCGGTGCCGACACCCGCACCCGCCTGCGTCCCTCCTACTTCCCGTTCACCGAGCCCAGCGTGGAGGTGGACGTAAGCTGCTTCGAGTGCCACGGCAAGGGCTGCCCCCTGTGCAAGCACACCGGCTGGATCGAGGTGCTGGGCGGCGGCGTTGTCAACCGCAAGGTGCTGGAAAACTGCAACATCGACCCGGACGAGTACTCCGGCTTCGCCTTTGGCATTGGCATCGAGCGTATCGCTATGCTGAAGTACGGCATCAACAACATCGGTCTGATGTTCGAGAATAATCTGCAGTTCCTCAAGCAGTTCCACGAATAAGAGGGGAGAGAACAAACAATGAAAGTACCTTTCAGTTGGTTAAAAGAATTCGTTGATATCGATGTCACCGCACAGGAACTGGAGGAGAAGCTGTTCTCCTGCGGTTTCGAGGTGGAAGAGCTCATCCCGCTGGATGCCGGCATCAGCAAGGTGGTCGTCGGCAAGATCGTGGAGATGGAAAAGCAGGAGGGCACCCACCTGACCAAGTGTGTGGTGGACTGCGGCGCTTACGGCCACGAGATCCGCATTAGCACCGGTGCCGCCAACATGAAGCTGGGCGATTGTGTGCCCACCGCACTGGATGGCTCCACCCTGCCCGGCGGCATTACCATCAAGGCCCGCAAGATGCAGGGCGTGGAGTCCAACGGTATGCTGTGCTCCGGTGCAGAGCTGGGTCTGAACGATGACCTGTTCCCGGGCTCTGAGGTCTACGGCCTGCTCATCCTGCCCGAGGATTCTGTCCCCGGCACCGACATCGCCCCTGTGGTGGGTCTGGACGACTACATCTTTGATATCTCCATCACCGCCAACCGCCCGGACTGCCAGTCTGTTCTGGGCATCGCCCGCGAGGTGGCTGCTGTTCTGGGCAAGCCCCTGCATATGCCCGCTATGGACTATAAGGCAGTCTGCGAGCCGGACGCTCCCATCACCGTCAAGGTGGAAGCACCGGAGCTGTGCCCCCGCTACATGGCACACTATGTGCGCAACATCCGCATGGGCGAGTCTCCCCGCTGGATGAAGCGCCATCTGGCACTGTGCGGCCTGCGCTCCATCAGCAACGTGGTGGATATCACCAACCACACCCTGCTGGAGATGGGTCAGCCCATGCACGCCTTTGACCTGAACAAGGTCGCCGACCGCACCATTGATGTGCGCCGCGCCCACGAGGGCGAAAAAATCGTCACGCTGGACGAGAAGGAATTTACCCTCAACCCCAACAATCTGGTCATCTGCGATGCCGAAAAGCCGGTGGCACTGGCCGGTATCATGGGCGGCGCAAATTCCGGCATGGACGATAACACCACCAGCCTGCTGTTCGAGTGCGCCACCTTTGCCCGCGACAGCGTGCGTAAGACCAGCCGCGCACTGGGTCAGAACAGCGATTCCTCTGCCCGCTACGAGAAGGGCGTGGATCGCTATTCTCCGCAGCTGGGTCTGGCACGCGCCCTGCACCTGATCCAGCAGCTGGATTGCGGTGATATCACTACGCTGGAATACGACCTGACCGATGGCCGCCCGCTGGAGCGCAAGCACATCGTCACCACCCCGGCAAAGATCTGCGCCGTGCTGGGCATCACCGTGCCCGACCAGACCATGATCGACATCCTGCAGCGTCTGGAGTTCACCGTGGACGTGCAGGCCGATGGCAGCTGGGATGTGTCCGCACCCCTGTATCGCGATGACGTGGAAAGCTTCCCGGATCTGGCCGAGGAGGTCATCCGTGAGTACGGCTACGACCATATCGTGCCCACCTTCCTGAACACTGCCTCTGTCACCAACGGCGGCCTGAACTACGACCAGAAGCAGCAGCTCAAGACCAAGCGTCTGCTGGCTGCGCAGGGCTTCTATGAGGCTTCCACGCTGGCCTTCTACTCCAACGCCGAGCTGGATATGCTGCATATCCCCACCGAGGACGAAGCCCGCAAGGCTATCCGCATCCTGAACCCCATCAGCGAGAACCTGTCCATCATGCGCACCCTGCTGACCCCCTCCATGCTGAACGTCATCGTGGACAACCTGAAAAAGGGCAACGCCGAAGGCCGCCTGTTCGAGATGGCACCGGTCTACCTCGCTAAGGAACTGCCCATCAATGAGCACCCCCACGAGCGCCAGACCCTCTGTCTCGGTGCTTTTGGCCCCGAGGAGGACTTCTTCACCGTCAAGGGCGCACTGGAAGCACTGGCAGCCGGCTTTGGTCTGACCTTCGACTATCAGCGCGAGACCGCCGCATGGCTGCACCCCGGCATCAGTGCCGCCGTGTACTGCAACGGTAAGCGTCTGGGCGTGTTCGGCAAGCTTGCCAACGAGATCAACGCTGAACTGGAGATTGCCAAGGAGCAGAAGGACAGCCAGAACATCTATCTGGGCGAGCTGGACTATGAGACTCTGATGTCCTGCGTAGAGGGCGAGCTGCGCTATAAGCCCCTCAGCCCCTATGCACCGGTCAAGCGCGATCTGGCTCTGGTCTGCAACGAGACTGTGTCCTGCGGCGAGATCGAGGAGACCATTCGCAAGGCCAGCCCGCTGGTCAGCGAGGTCAAGCTGTTCGATATTTATCGCGGTGCAAACCTCGGCGAGGGCAAAAAGAGCATGGCATTCAGCCTGTCCCTGTCTGATCCAAAGAAGGAAGTCTCCGCTGAGGAAGTGGAGCGCGTGGTCAAGAAGATCCTTGGCAACCTGAAGTTCAAGCTGGGCATCGAGATCCGCTGAGCATTTCACTTATTATATAAGTAATTATATATAGACCCAAGGCCGTCCGTGCAGTGCATGGACGGCCTTTTTGCGTGGGGAAGAGGGACTGAACACAATATAAGTGAAGCAAACTCAATTTTCTTAAAAAAAGATGTCAAAAAGTGTTGACAAGCGCCCCGGGGTGTGGTATTATACTTGAGCGCCAAGCGCTGAGACAAAAGAATGACTTCTGAAGTCCCAGCAGGAAGCCC
>OBIA01000021.1_pt1 | contig 139761 bp, 139 predicted proteins | sample 1519911 | NCBI WGS metagenome assembly OBIA01 (sample SAMN04209236, study PRJEB22552) | human gut metagenome | biome: gut; material: feces | host: Homo sapiens | place: USA: Oklahoma | reverse complement strand
AATTTTCAAGGTCCTTAACCAGCCTTTCAGCCGGCCGCTCTTCTCTCGAGCGCTTAGCTATAATACCAAAGTGCAAGGCAAAAGTCAACACTTTTTTTCAAGTTTTTTCAAGTTCTTTCACACTCTGCCGAGCGTTTCTCCGTGCCCTTTATTATTTATATACATTATAATATACAGCAGAGAAAAGCGCACGGTATTCGCCGTGCGCACCAATCAGAATTCCATTTTATCATAAAAACAGGTTTGACTTTTCTTTGGAAAAAAATTTGAAAAACTTTGCCAGCCCTCTGCCAACTGCCGGTATTCTACCCGAAAGTCATACACGGTAAAGCCCCCGTCATTATAGGTGATCCACTTGGCGTCCGGCTCAAAACCGAAGCTGCGTGTGTTGCAGTAGGCCACTGCCGTGCCGCCGATCAGCAGTATTGTGCACAGCAGAAGCAAGATGGGGGTTGGGTGTTTCTTCATAACGGCTCCTTATTTTTCATAATCCTGGATGACCCGAGCCAAGGCGGTGGCAAACAGCCGAGCGGAATAGCAGGCTTCGTCCAGGGTGTTGCCGTCCGTGCCCACCTCCAGCAAAAAGGAATTGCGGGTCATATCCATATTATACTTGCGCTCGGAAAAGAGAATGGGGCGCATCAGCCCCGGGTACTGTTTCTCCACTTGCTGCTGCACTGCCAAGTCAAAGCGCAGGTTATATTCCCAATCCGGAAAATTCTTGACCCGATTGTATTCGCACCCGGCAATGATCATCATCCGGGCGGCCTTTTTTCCCTTGATCTTGGCGGTGGGCTTCACCTTGGTCTTATTATCGTATGTAATATCGTCCCGGTGCACATCAATGGTGATCTCTATGGACGGGTACTTCTCCAAATACCCCGCCACCGTCTTGCGGGAGTGGTCGTAGGCGCCGGAGTAGTCCTTGTCGTGGGTGGTGCGGTCGTGCACCACGCCGATCCCGCACTTTTCCAGATACGCGCAAAGTTCGTCCCCGACCCGCACCATATTTTGAGTACTGCTGTCGCTGCGCAGGTCGGTGGACTTGGTATAATAACCCGCGTCCAGGAGGGTGTAGCCCTCTGTGGTGTGGCTGTGATAGATCAGCACCGTCGGCTTGGCCGCATTGGGCACGGACAGGGCCGCCTTCTGTTTAAGGAGTGCCTCTATGTCCGGACGATAAAACGAAGCGGGGATCTTGCTCTGAATTGCCAGCGAACCGAAAGACAAGATCGTCCCCCCGCCCTGGTAACTCTCCTCGCTGGTTTTGCCCACCTGCTTTTGGCTGCCGATCACTTTTTTCTCTTGCTGCATCAACTTAGCCACATCCGCCGGGGTCTCGGTAATGTGCGCATAAGGGTCGCTGTCCTTCCCTGAAATGGGGTGCATTGCCTGCGCCTCCCGGGTCGCGGTAGTCTTAGTATGCGTCGTTTGCGCCGATTTTATAGTAGAAAATTCTGTATTTATTTTGCTGCTGAAATAGGTGGGCGAAAACACCGCCGCCACCCGCTGACCCACCGCGCCGACGGCAGAGATCCGAGGTGCCGCGCTCACCAGCACCGCCGTGACCAATACCGCCGCCGCAATATTGCAAAAGAAGGCCGCCCGTTCTTTTTTCATATCCAGCTCCTTTGGCTTCGTCCTGCTTCTATTCTCATATAAGAATATGCACGCCGGCGCCGGATTATCCCACCAGCGTGTACAGATCCCGGGGCTGCAGGTGCCGCTGGAGGCACACATTGATGGACATACCCAGCAGCTTGGCGCCCCGGTTGATCAGCTGGTCGATCTCTCTGGGGGTCACATACATCTCCTCCGCCGTACCGCCCAACACCCGACTGCTGACCACCGTGGGAATGCCCAGTGCCACCACCGGCACGCCCAACACCCGGGCACTGATCTCCCGCCGATGATTGCCCACCCCGGAACCGGGGGCAATGCCTGCATTTGACAGCTGCACCGTGGTGCCCAGCCGATCCGCCGACGATGCCGCCAGCGCGTCCACCACAAGCACGCAGTCCGGGTGCACCGTGTGAACCATACCCGCCACCACCTCGGCGCTCTCCATACCGGTGTTGCCCAGCACCCCGGTGGTAACGGTAGACACATCCGTCAGTGGTCCCAGCGCCCGGCGCAGTTCTCCGGCAATGTGACGGGTGGCCAGCACATAGCGGTTGGTCTCCGGCCCCAACGCATCCGCAGTGATGGCGGTGTTGCCCACCCCGGCAACCAATACCCCGGTGGGGTGATCCGGCAGCAGCCCCCGCAGCAAATCGGCGATCCGCTCTAACCGCCCATCAAACAGCTGGGTCTCCTGCGCCATGGGCGACACCCGGTAGGTGATATACTTGCCCACCGGTTTGCCCAGGGCTTTTTCGCCTCGGGCGTCCAGCACTTCCACCACGGAAATGCCATCCTGCTCCCGCACTTTTACGCCGGGCAGCACAGTTTTTTGCTGATTTTCATAGCTTTCCAGTGCCAAATCTGTGCGATTTTCCATATTTTTCACCTGATTTTTATAGTTTTTCAATAAAAGTATGTCCAAAAAGAAAAAAATACTTGCATTTTAGATTTGCGTGTGCTATGATGTTTAGGCATTAAAAAGAAAACGGGGCTATGCCCTTCTACCTAATCCACCGCTAAAGGAGTGAAAACCATGCCCAACATTAAGTCTGCTAAAAAGAGAGTCAAGGTCAACGCTGTAAAGGCCGCCAACAACAAGGCCCGCAACACCGCCCTCAAGACCGCCATCAAGAAGGCAAATGCCGCTATTGATGCCAACGCTGAGGACAAGACCCAGGCTGTGCAGTTTGCCTGCAAGAAGATCGACCAGGCCGCTGCCAAGAACCTGCTGCACAAGAACACCGCAGCCCGCAAAAAGAGCAATTTGGTCAGCAAGCTGAACCGCGCATAAGCGCCGACACTCGGTTTCTATCGAATTTTCGCTTCCTGCATTTGCAGGGAGCGTTCTTTTTTTGTCACCGGTCCCGGCTTTTGCGAAAGTAGACATCTTTCTGCTGTTTTGGCGCTTGACTTTGCCGCCAAATCCATTTATAATAGAAACAGATTTTATAAGGGGGTTCATTATTATGAATTTCAAAACGATCCTGAAAGTCATTAGTGCCATCGTTGCCATTGCAGGCGTGGCCGTTGCCGTATATCTTGCGATCCAGAAGCTGACTGCTCCCAAAGAGGCAGAGTATTTCGACGACAGCGACTTCTTCGAGTGCGATAACGATCTGGAGATCGTGGAGACTGCCGCTGCGGACACCCAGGTGCAGGAAAAGGCAGAGCCGGCTGAGAAAAAGGCGCCCGCCAAAAAGAGCGCACCTAAGAAAAAGGCTGCCAAATAAGCAAAACACAATGCAATGAGGGGATGGCTTTCGCCGTCCCCTAACTTTTTTTGGAGGTATTCTATGTATTCCTGCGGATTGGTACTGGAGGGCGGCGGCAACCGTGCCATTTACACCAGCGGCGTGCTGGACGCCTTTATGGATCAGGGGATCACCTTCCCTTATGTTATCGGCGTGTCGGCGGGCAGCTGCAATGCTGTGTCTTACATCGGCAAATGCCGAGGTCGTCAACATGATATTTCCATCCAGTACAGCGGCGACAAACGCTTTATGAGCCTGGAAAACATGATAAAGAACGGCGAATTTTTAAACGGCGAGTGGTTGTTTGGGGAATTAAGCTACGATTTGTCCCCCTTGGACCAAGAGGCCTATGACCGGGCAAACACCACCTTGTGCGTGGTGGTTACCAACGCCCTCACCGGCAAGGCGGAATATATGTATCCCAAGGACTTCCACAAACGGGGCTGCCCCATCCTGCGGGCCAGCTGCGCCCTGCCCGGCGCCACCAAGGGGGTTGTGCTGGGCAAAGACCGGTACTTTGACGGCGGAGTCACCGACTCCATTCCCCTGGCTCGCGCCTACGAGGACGGGTGCCAAAAGGCCGTAGTGGTGCTCACGCAAGATCGAAATTATCAAAAGCAGCCTATGGGTCATGAGCGTCTGATTCGGCGTATATTCCGCAAATATCCGCTGATGACCCGGGCGATACTGAACCGGTATAAAATATACAACCGCCAACTGGAAACCGTGTGGGACGCCCAAGGCCGAGGCGATGCCTTTGTGATTGCACCGGACCATCCGCTGCACTGCCCCACCTTAGAGCGCAACACAGACAAGCTGGAGCAGATTTATCAAACCGGCTACCGCAATGCCATGGAGCAAATGGACGCGCTGAAGGCGTTTTTAGCCAAGACGTCTTCCTTTGCGGAAATCAAATAAAAATGCCCGACAGACCGTTCTGTGGCCTGTCAGGTAATAAAATCCCCTGTATGCCAAGCGGCACGCAGGGGATTTTTGTTTGTTATTTTGCTTTCACTGCGGCAGCTTGGGCAAAGCCGTCCTTGGCGTCACCCTGTGGCGTAATCTCTACCGTGTCGCCCTTTTGCAGCAGCAGCACCTGCATACAATCGGTGACCCGGATATAGTAATACACGCCGTCCACCTGCAAGTAATAAACGGTGTTGCCGTCGTTTACCGAGGACTTAATGTCCGTGATCTTGCCGGTAACCGTTTTGCTGTCTGTAGGCGCAGACGGCTTTGCAGACGGCTTTGCCGCACCGCCGGTCTGTTCTCCGCCGGCAGTGGCAATCTCCGCCTCGTCCTTTACATAATCCGCTGCGTTCACTGTCTTGGCGATCCAGCCCTTGTCCTTCATGGCGTTGATATAGTTCTCCACCGCCGTATTCAACGCCTTGGCGTCACTGTTGGTATCAATCAGACCGGTGCCTACCACCGTCTTATCCTCCAGGCTGACTAACGCATAGCCCTTGACGGTGTTGCTGTCGCCGTACAGACTCATAAAGTAGGAGGGCTGACCCTCAATATCCAGCAAAATGGGGAATGTGGCTGCATAACCAAAGTTCTGCACCGCATCCTGGGCAGACTCCATAGCAGAGGTTTCAATGGCACCGCCGTTCTGGTAATACCGCACCTCCTTGGTGCGCTGGTTGCACAGGATAAAGCCGAAGTTGGAGGTGTCCGTCTTAGAAGATGTGATGCCGGTGTACACCCACACATCATCGTCCATGGCAATATAGCCGTTGCCGCTGGAGGCCACATTCACATCGTTCTGGAAGATAATCGAGTTCCAAAAGCCCTTCTTCAGCTTGCCGTAATAGTTGTACTGCTCGATCAGCAACTGGTCACTATACACCACATCAATCCAGTTCAGGCTCTTGTCCTTGCGCACGGTGTCAATGGGATAATACTTGCTTTCGCCGCTGAGCGCGTCCGTTACAATGGCGCCCTGTACATCCGTGCCGCCAAACAAGCCGATTTTCTTGGTCAGGGACGCCGTCACCCAATAGGGGTGACCGCTTTCGTCGATCTCAAAATTAGGGGTATCCAGCAACTTGGTCGGGTACTGGAACCGCAGGTGACGAATCAACTTCTCGTTAAAATACTCCGCCGGGGAATACTGGATACCGCTGCCGAACTGCTCCACACAGTTGACCACAGTAACCTTTTGGCTCACCACATCAATCAGAATGTACGCGGGCAAGCCGTTTTTGGTATTGTTGACCCACTTGAATACATCCGCATATTGCAGGCTTGCCACACGGCAGGGCACGCCCCGGTAGTTGATCTGCGTGGTGGCGTCCGCAACCACATACTGGCTCTTGTACTGAGACAGAGAGCCCAACTGCTGGTCTGCCAGGGTCTTGGCCCGAGAGGCGTCGATCCGGGGCACCTCATCATAGCTGATGTCGGAGAAATCCCGGTCAAAGTCGCTGTTCTGCACCGTCATTAGATCGCTGTAAGCGGAAGCACGGAAGATGGTGGCACCTACCAGGAAACCCACCAGCATCACCACAGCGATCACCGCCACAATGACCACCGGTATCAGGGTCTTTTTCTTCACATATTCCAGACGCTCCGCCTTCTTGTTGGCCCGGCACACCAGGAAAAAGGACCCGGCAAATACCGCCACCAACAAGATCAAAAACAGATACAACTGGGTGTCGTGCACATTCAGTGCCGGCAGCATCATATAATAGGCAATGCCGCCCACCACCGCAGTGATCAGGGCGCACAGCAGCAGCCGCAAGGGCATTTTGCCCGGTTTGACCACCGCCTGCACTTCATCTCGCTTGGGCCAGGCAAACTTGGACTTAAAATCATTCAGTACCTCGTCTGCATCATAATTATAATTTGGTATTTTTTCGCTCATTCTATTCTCCTTAATATAAGGGATACGCCCCCGAGGGTGCGTTCCACTTCATTATACAGGATAACCGCCGTCAAAGCAACATAAATCCGCAGTGAATTTATTCCAACCCATACGCCGTACCGATCGGCCTATGTTTATGCCGCCCCGAAAACAAAAAATTCCGCACCCGGGGGTGCGGAATTCCTTTGCTTTTTGTAAAATCGGAACAGGTGTTTACGCCCTGGTAACACCCTTTTTTTCCTGCATGTACTTTTCGCTGGCAGGTGCAGACCACTTCATGGTAACATCTACGGTGGCGTTCTTATCACGGATTACAGCGATGCAAGCGTGAGATACAACCACGTGAGCTTCCATCACATAATCGGCCTTGGTGATCTCCTTGGTCTTGGTGTTGATGGTCACGGTAGCGGTACCGCCGTAGTAATTCACCTTGCAGTTATCGGCAGTTGTGCCCTCGGACCAAGACAGTACGGTGATGCTGTCCACGGTGGAATCGATGGCGCCCAAAGACTGGAACATATGACCCTGTGCGTCCTTACCGGGTGCACTCATGTTTACATACTTGGGCTGCATCTGCAGGGTGATGGTGCCGTCGCCATTGTCCTTCACATTGGCAGTCACCAGATCATCAGCCACCAGGCGGCTGGTCTGCAGGGACTCGCCCTTGCCGTCCCACTCGTCCGTATCCAGCTTAGGATCTCTGTTGGTGGAGGGAACCAGACCGTTCAAACCGGGCTTGTAAATGGGCTTTACGATACCGGGAACCATGTTATTGATGGTCTTGTTCACGCTGCCGTCAATGGCAATGTCATGTACATTCAGATCCTCTTCGCAAAGCATCTTGTAGTAGGTCTGGGTCTGGCCTTTATCGTCCTTATACTGGGCGGTCAAGGTCTTGGTGTAGTCGTAAGCCTGCTTGTAATAATCAGCAACAGCGGCCACATCCTTAAACTCAACGCCGCCGTAAGTACCGGCCTTGAATTCCTCAATAACGGGCTTATCATAATCCGCTTCACTGGTAGCAGCGTCTTTCTGACCCTTGGTCTTCCAGCTGCCGTCCTTCACCTCATTGATTGCCTGGATCGCGCCGTCGGTCACATAGTTGATCTTTGCACAACCGGCAAAGCAGCCAACGATCAGTGCAACTGCCAGCACCAAACCGAGGCCCTTGAATGCGTATTTCTTCATACGTATAGTTTCCCCTTTCAAAAGTCGAAATCCGTTTTACAAAAACGTACATATAAAATTTATATTAAATTTACCAAAAAGTCAAGCCCCATTTACAAAATTAGTGTTTAATTTTTCATATCGCCTGTATTTTTAACATATTTATTGCGATTTGCACGGCAGTGTGCTATACTTTTGTGTAGATGGGGGCATTTTTCGCCCCTGTTCATCAAGCGAAAATCAACAAGCGAGGTTTCAGATATGAGATGTAAAAATTGCGGAGCGGAGAACGATGACAGCCGCTATATCTGCGAAGTATGCGGTTCCCCCCTATATGATGAAAATGAGCTGAGCGCGCAAGCAGATCAGCAACCTGCCGGCGCGACACCCGACGGCGCACCTGCACCTGCCCCCCGGCCGAACCCGGAGGAAGATAAAAAGTTGCAGCAAAAGAATAAGCAGAGCATGATCATTATTATCGTGCTGTGCGTGGTGCTCATTGCCGTGGTGGTGGGTATCATCATCGCCGTGGCCTCCGGCCATCACGACAAGGAAACCACCACGGTACCGGACACCTCCGTCTCTGTCCCTGTTAGCGACGACCGGGACTATACCAATAACAATTATGCCACCGAGAAGCCTGCGGAAACCACCACCGAGAAGCCTACGGAGACCACCACGAAGAAAGAGACCACTACCAAAAAACAGACGACCACTACCCAAGACAGCAGCGTGCGGGTAAATGTACGCACCCAGGGCGGCGGCAGCGTCACCGGAAGCGGCAAATACGAGGAGGGCGACAATGTGACCCTCACCGCCACCCCCAGAGACGGCTATGACTTTGACGGCTGGTATATGAACGGCGAACTGCAATCCACCGACTCCACCTATTCCTTTACCGTAGGCAGCAAGGATATGACCCTCTCCGCCAAGTTTGTGGAAACGGCGCCGGAGGTCATGCCCGGAGGTACGGACTGATGACCAAAGGCGATCTGGCTCGGCAAAACTTCAAGTCCGGCTATAATTGCAGCCAAGCGGTGGCTTTGGCGTTCCAAGATAAGATAGGTATGGACCCGGACACCATCGCCCGGCTCACCATAGGCTTTGGCGGCGGTATGGGTCGTATGCGTGAAGTGTGCGGCACCATCTCCGGCGTGACTTTTGTACTGTCTGCCCTCTACGGCGATCGGCCGAAAAGCGAGGTCTACGCCATGGTGCAGCAGGTGGCAAAGGGCTTTCAGGCGGAGACCGGCTCCCTGGTGTGCCGGGTGCTCCTGGGACTGGACCCGAATGTGAAACCCACGCCCCAGGCGGAACCCCGCACGGAGGGCTACTACAAAAAGCGTCCCTGTGCCGAATTATGCGCCCTGGCCGCCGACCTTTTAGAAGATTATTTAAAAAATATCACCTAAAAGGCTTGCATTTTGCAATGCGATGTGCTATATTATTTGAGCAAAAGCGCAGTAGTGCTTTTGCATACGCGCTGGTAGCTCAGTTGGATAGAGTGTCTGGCTACGAACCAGAAGGTCGGGGGTTCGAATCCCTTCCAGCGTACCAATAACAGGTAGATATCTTTTGATGTCTACCTGTTATTTTTATGCCATGCACAATGGATTCGAACCCACGACAGGAGGCTCCAAATTTGGCGAGCCTTTCCAGCGTACCAATAGCAGTTAGACATCGGCGCCTATGACACCTGCGGTCATCTGTGCAAATACTGCTACGCCAATACAGACCCGGTGACATGGTACACCAAGCCACCCAAACCAGTTGGCAGGACCCCCGGCTGCGCCTGGAATTTTGAAAGAGGAAGCCGTATGAAACATAAAAATTTAGAAACCAAGAACCAAGTCAAATTACAGCTATATGAAGCATACCTGACCAGACAGGCCATTCCGTACAAGAAAAGATACACGCCCATATCCGGCGGTTACTGCCTTTACGTTGATAAAGCCAACCTGTCCCGGATAGACGGAAAAGAAGCACTTGGCGACCTATACGGCAGCGTGGAAAAATCTTACTTTGGCATTACAGACTGCCCCAACGAGAAGAAATAGCGCCCGGCAGAACCGAATACTACCGGCTGGGCAAATTCTATCCGTTGACACCCGGCTGAACTTCTTATATAATCAAGGTAGGATGGTGTGCCCGATTTTGGCAAATCGGCGCTATGGTGGGGTGAGCAAATTTCTCTCCGCCTGCACAGCGGGAGCGGATACCATCTGCCTGCCAACGCATCCGTATTGGCTTGCCACAAACCCGCTGCACAAAATAAAAACATATATTATGGAAGGTGAAATCATGCGTACCACATCCACACCCGGCAAACAAGCCGGCTTTTGGCACCGACTGAAAAATTCTACCATGCAGACCCCTTGGCACATTCTGCGCCAGCTGGCGCTGCTGGCACCCCTGGGCACGCTGTGCCTGCCTATGTTCTACGCCGGGCACAAGAATGTATCGCTGATCACCATCATTCTCTGCCTGTCCAACCACGGTGCGGACCTGCGACCCATGATAACCGATAAAGGCTACGGCTTTGCGGTGGCAACCGTTTTCTGCGCGCTGGTGCTGGGAATCGCGGAACTGATCTGTTCCCTGTTCACCGCGGCCAAGGGCGGCGATCGGCGGAATATGACCGCCTTTGGGATAAACGCTGCCGTCTTTGCGCTGACGGCTTTTTTAGCCATTGGGTTCGGCGCCCGAGCCAAGGTCGGATTGGCGGTGACCTTTGGCATTTACCTGCTGCAATTTCTGCTGCACACCAAAGTCAGCGGCAAAAAAATACGCCCGGCTGCCGCAGGCGTAACAGCCCTGCTGGCGGTGCCCATTGTGCTTTCCCTTTGTTTTCTTTATAAGGCGCAACCGGCGCAATACACCACGCCCGGCAGTGAGACCGATGATGTGCGGACGGTCACTTTTAATGTGGCCAGTGTGTTTGGCAACCGCTTTGACGATACGGACAGTATGACCCGCTGCGCGCGCTTTGCCGCCTATATGAACCAATGCAAGCCGGACTTGATCGGCACCCAGGAAATGAACATCTACTGGTACAAAGCGCTGCAAACCACCCTGCCGGACTACGATGCCTACGGCGTGCAGCGGGGCGGCGACGCTACGGACTGGAACAGCGAGATGAACCCGGTCTTTTGGAATAAAACCAAGTACACCGCTTTAGAGAAGAACACCTTTTGGCTCAGTGAAACGCCGAACAAAGCCAGCCGCTACACCTACACGGACGAAAACGGACAGCCCGGCCAAGCCGGCTGCTACCGCATTTGCAGCTATGTGGTGCTGCAAGACCGCACCACCGGCAAGCGGCTGCTGTTTCTCAACACCCACCTGGACAACGCCTCCCAGCAGGCAGCGGACTTTGGCGCCGAGGTAATCATCGAACACCTAACCGCCTTGCAGGCCAAGTACGGCAAAGAGGCCGGTGTGGTGCTCACCGGTGATTTTAACGAAACGCAAGAGGACGAGGCCTACCGCCGAATCGCCGCCCGGCTGCAAGACTGCACCGACCCTGCCAAGAAAACCACGACCTACCAGGAGTGGGGCTACTGCGATACCGGCAATGAACCCATCGACTTTATCTTTACCAGCGGCACCGGCAGCGATTATACCGTCTTAAACGACCTGAGCGGCGGCTATGTGTCCGACCACTACGGGGTCTACGCCAACATTCGTTTGTAAATCTAGAAAACGCACCCGACCGGGAAAAGTCGAGTGCGTTCTTTTTTATTCCGCCGTTGGCGATCGTCTGGCCTTGCGCTGCAAAAGGGCAAAAGCTACCAGACAGATGGTCACGGACAAGAGAGAACCGACTGCGGTAGCCAGTCCCATCGGGAATAGGGTGTCCGGGAAGCGCAGCGAGGTCAAGTACACCCCGGGCACACGCACCAGCGAGATGGACAAAATATTGTGCAAAAAGCTCAGCCCGGAGCGGCCGCAAGCACAGAAGTATCCGCTAAAGCAAAAGTGCACGCCTGCAAAAATGCAATCGAAAATATACCCTCGCAGGTACTGCCCGCCCAGGCGCACAACCTGTGCGCCGGCAGCGGTGGTATCCGAGGTGAACAGCGCCACCACCGGCTCAGAAACGAACTGAATAACGACCGTCACGATCACCCCAAAGCCCACAGCTAACAACAGAGCGTAGCGCAGGGTCTGCACCGCCCGTCGGGGATTGCCGGCACCGATACACTGGGCGCCCAGGGCAGACACGGTAGACAGCATGGACGAGGGCACCAGGAACAAAAAACTGATGATTTTCTCCACAATACCCACGGCAGCGGCATCATTCAGCCCCCGGCGGTTGGCAATAACAGTAATAATGATAAACGCCACCTGGATCAGCCCATCTTGCAGGGCGATGGGCACGCCGATCTTCAAAATGGCGCCGGCAACCGGGCGACTGGGTCTCAGATCCGCCTTTTGCAGGCGAATGCCACTACCCCCGCGTTTTAAGAAAAGCAGCGCCACCGCCACGCTGATCCCCTGACTTAAAGTGGTACCCAGAGCAGCACCGGTGGAGCCCATATGCAGCGGCCCCATAAACAGGCAGTCCAGCACGATATTGCAAACACAGGCCACGGCGATAAAGTACATGGGCCGCTTGCTGTCGCCCATACCGCGGAAGATGGCGCTGATGATGTTATACGCCGTAATAAAGGGAACGCCTAAAAAGCACACGGTCAGGTAGGCCACTGTGCCCTCCACCGCTTCTGCGGGGGTAGACACCAAGCCTACCAGCGTGTGCCGCAGGATCAGCAAAATCACCGTAAGCACCAACGACAAGCCAAAAAACAGGGTAATGGTGTTGCCGGTAAAGCGCCCGGCACGCCGCCGATCTCCGGCGCCTACCGCCTGGCCGATGCAAACGGTGGTACCCATCGCCAGCCCCAGCAACATAACGGTGAGCATGTGCATCACCTGGGAGCCAACGGACACGGCGGTGGTATCGGCCACTGTGCCAAAACGGCCGATAATCAGTAAATCTGCCATACCGTATAGCGTCTGTAAAAAATAAGAGAGCAAATACGGCAGCGAAAAGCGCCAAATGCTTTGCAGCACGCTGCCGGTGGTCCAGTTCTTTTCCATGATCGTCCTCGCGCAATAGAATGTATCTATTATATACGCCCCGATTGTGAAATTGCAAGGGACATGCAAAAAAACCGCACCTGCGTCAGGCGATTTTGCATCAAGCAAGTATGGACAACCAGCGACTGAAAAAATGCGGGAGCCAACCGACACACCGATTAAGTTATCGTCCAATGTGTGCCAAAGAACTGTACTGCAAGGTAAAGAAAAGACGAAGCCCATAATCGTAAATCCAGCTCAAGACATATTCTTCCTTGCGCTTTGCTTTTTGTTCACATTTCTTTTATAAATCCGTGTTACAATTATGATATAATACAGTACAGAAAGAGAACACCGCATTGGGCACCGGCAGCGATTATACCGTCTTAAACGACCTGAGCGGCGGCTATGTGTCCGACCACTACGGGGCCTACGCCAACATTCGTTTGTAAAGCCAAATACCCTCGATCACAAGGGACTGCTCCCGCCTTTTTTTGGCAAAAAGCGATTATACGGTTCCATACCTCCATCGCTCCGCTGTTTTATACATTTCCGTTTACAAACCGGCGGTAGCATACCCATTCCTCTTGACGGTTGGCATAGCGGGAATTGCCGCGCAGATCCGGCAGACGGTACCGGCGGGCAATATACCGCCCCAGGTAGGCGGTAACGGCGGTAGCACCGATTACATTCAGGTGATTGCCTGCGTCCCGAAAAGCGACGGCGCCGTCCAATCCCATTTGATCATACAGCAGGTTCAAATCCAGAAATTCCAATTCTCGAGCGGCTGCAAACTCCGCCACACCTCGATGGCGGGCAGCATTCCAGGAAGTTACGGTGGGCAGCTCCACCAGCAACAGCTGTGCGCCGTTTTCCCGGCAAAGCTGCAAAATCCGATCCGCTGTTTTTCGGTTTTCCGCACTGATCTGCTCCCGTTCCCCGGTGTCTGCCATATAGTCCGGCATTGCCAGCCGGGTAACCTTGGTACTGTAGCGGTAGCCGTGGGTGCGACGAATAGAGGGAAAATCGCCGGGCGTCACTTGTGCACCGGTCTGCCGAAACACAGAGGCTAAATTGCGCATATCCTGTCCCAGGTGCTTCGCCCTCGTTTGACGGGCCAGCACCCGGGGCATTTCTCTTTCCTGCGGATTGTGGTCATAGAGCATATCCGTTTCCAGCACCACCAGCTCCGGAGTCTGGGTGGCAAACACACGCTCCAGCAGGGCGTAAGATTTGGTCAGCGACTGACGGGCAGAGGCGTACACAGTGGCGCTATACCCTTGATTTCCCCACAGTACAGGCGGCACAAAGCCGGAATACAAATCGCTGTTGCCCACGCAGGCAATCTGTACCGTGTTTTCCGGCTCCGGCACAAAAGCATACGGATCATCTGCCGCGCGCTGCCAAGGCAGCCCATTTCCCAATAAAGAAACGCCGATCAGCAACACAGAACACCCCCGGGTCCATAAAGAACGGAGCATAGAGTCACTTCCTTTCTGCCCTCAGTATATCTTGCTAAAAATCAGTTCAAAGCAAGGAAAAGTAAAAAATTGGAAAAGATGCGATGCAAAAAAAGAAAGAACTTATACAAGCACAGACAAAAATCAAACGTGATCGGAGAAAAACCATGTATTTTACTTACGGCGAAAAAGAACTTGATTTTCTGCGGCAAAAGGACAAGCGCCTGGCAGAGGTGATCGACCGCATAGGACCGGTGCACCGCACGGTGGATACGGACCTGTTCTCCGCAGTGGTGCACCACATCATCGGCCAGCAAATCTCCACCAAGGCCCAGGCCACCATTTGGCAGCGTATGTGCGACGCACTGGGCACCGTGCATGCGAAGACGGTGCTGGGCGCCGGTGCGGAGGGATTACAGGCACTGGGCATATCTTACAAAAAGACAGAGTACATCACCGATTTTGCCCAAAAGGTGCTGGACGGCAGCTTTGATATAGAGGCAGTTTGGTCCATGCCGGACGATGAGGCTATCAAAGCGCTTTCGTCCTTAAACGGCATTGGGGTGTGGACAGCGGAAATGATTCTGCTGTTTTGTATGCAACGACCCAACATACTTAGCTACGGCGATCTGGCCATTCATCGTGGCATGCGCATGGTATACCATCATCGCAAAATCGACCGCAAATTGTTTGAGAAGTACCGGCGCCGGCTCAGTCCCTATTGCAGCGTGGCCAGCCTGTACTTTTGGGCGGTGGCCGGCGGTGCGTTGCCGGACATGAAGGACTACGCACCAAAGACAAAGAAACAAACCGAAAGGCAAAAGAAATAAGCCCGCAGTTCACGATACAGAACACGATAAAAAACGAAAAGAGCCGCAGCATAACACCGCGGCCCTTTCCGTTATAGAGGATATATGATAGAAAAAGATGGAAAAAGTTTTCCCATAAGGCTCTCGCCTTACGATCTACAGTATAGAGATCATTTTTGAACGATTTTACGGCTTTTTGTGAATAAATCGTTACACTTTGAAACCTGTAAGGATTTTCCGTCCGGCGGGCGGGAATTTGGATTGACAAGCCTTTCTTTCCTTGCTATACTAAAAGTAGTATATTTTGTCGATAGGTGCGTAGTTCCCTTGCGGGGCTGCGGCGCCGCGACTGTAACTTTAGATAGAGCCGAAAGGGCAATGGTGATGGCAATGGCAAAAAACAGAGTACACTTAAAGATCGGCGGTTCCGCCTACACGGTGCTCACCGATGACGCACCGGAGTATGTGGAGGAGTTGGCCGAGGAACTGGACAAGGAAATGCGCAGCATTATCAATGAGAACCCCAGTCTTTCCGTGACCCAAGCGGCGGTGCTCACTGCGCTGGACAAGGCAGACACCTGCAAAAAATCCACCGCTTCCTCTGACAATCTGCGTGCCCAGATCAAGGATTATTTGGAGGACAGCGCCCGCGCCCGGATGGAAGTGGATGTGGCGCGCCGTGAGATTGAGCGGCTCAACCGGGAGATCAGCTCCCTGCGTGAGCGCATTGCAGAGAATAAGTAAATATGCAATTTGAGATTTTGGCTCCGGCAGGCAGCATGGAGTCGTTAATTGCCGGTGTTCGCTGTGGCGCCCATGCGGTCTACCTGGGAGGGCAGACCTTTAACGCCCGGCGGGGCGCCGGCAATTTTTCGCCCCAGGAGCTGCAAGCGGCCGTACAGTATTGCCACACCCGCGGCGTAAAAGTTTATATGACTCTAAATACCCTGGTCAGCGACAGCGAGTTGCCCGGTGCCGTTGCGGCTGCCGGTAACGCGCTGGACGCCGGGGTGGACGCTTTTATCGTGCAAGATCTGGGTCTGGCTGCCGCGCTGGCAGCTGTGTACCCGGGTGTGCATCTGCACGCCTCCACCCAGTGCAGCGTTACCACGCCTGCCGGGTTTCAAGCGCTGGAGAAAATGGGCTTTCGCCGAGCGGTCATCCCCAGAGAGATGACTGCCGCCGAGATCGAGGAGATTCGCCGCAGCACCCAAATGGAGCTGGAGCTGTTTGTGCACGGCGCGCTTTGTATGTGCGTCAGCGGGCAGTGCTATTTGTCTTCTGTACTGGGCGCCCGCAGCGGCAACCGGGGCCTTTGTGCCCAACCTTGCCGCCTGCCCTTCTCCGCAGACGCCAGCGGCAGCTGCGATTTGAGCTTGAAGGATCTAAGCCTGGTGCGCCACTTGAAAAAAATCGGTGATCTGGGTGTGCTGTCCTTAAAAATTGAGGGCCGTATGAAACGGCCGGAATATGTGGCTGCCGCCGTAACGGCGGTAAAGCATGCTATCGCCGGCGTTCTGGACCCGGCGGACGAGGCGCAGCTGCAAAGCGTATTCTCCCGCAGCGGGTTTACCGACGGCTATTTTACCGATCAGCGAGGCAGCGCCATGTTCGGCGTGCGCAGCAAGGCGGATGTAACGGCAGCCAAGGATGTGCTGCGAGATTTGGCGCACACTTATGAAAAAGAGCAGCCCCTGCTGGGATTGAACCTGCAAGCCACCTGCCGCGCCGGGGAACCGGTGACCCTGCGTGCCACTTTAGAGGACGGTCGCACGGTAACGGCTGACGGCGATGTGCCCCAGCCTGCCCGCAACGCTGCCCTAACGGCGGAAAGCCTGGCGCAACGGCTGGGCAAATGGGGCGGCACCCCTTATTATGTAAAAAAGATAGACATAGAGATAGACGACGGCCTGTTTTTACCGGCAGCGGCCGTAAACGCCCTGCGGCGAGAGATTGCAGACCGTTTGGAAGCCGCACCGCCTGCACCGGTGGAGCGTCGACCTTTACCGCCTTTGCCCGCCGGCGGCACGGCAGGCAAGCCCTACTACACCGCCCGCTTTGCAAACGCGGCGCAAATTCCGGAGCACCACCCCTTTCGGCGAATCTTTCTGCCCTTAGGCACACCGGCAAACACCCTGCTGGCACACAATGCCGGGGTGGAACTGCCCCGGGGCATCTTTGGCATAGAGAATAAAATCTGCCAGGAATTGGCAATACTGAAAGCGGCAGGCGTAAAAAACGCCCTGTGCCCGGACCTGGGCGCGGTACAGATCGCCCGGGCGGCGGGATTGGAGCCTTACGGCGACTTTGGACTGAATGTGTTTAACAGCCGCACCGCGCATCTGCTGCCCCACCCACTGGCCAGCTTTGAGCTGCGACAAGAGGATGTAAACCGCCTGGCGGCAAACGGCAACGATGTGGGCGCGCTGGTGTACGGTCATCTGCCCTTAATGCTCACGCGCAACTGTCCGGTGCAGGCGCACATCGGCTGCGCCGCCTGCCAAAAGCAAGGCCGACTGACCGACCGCAAGGGTTGCACCTTTCCCGTGGTGTGCAATCCCTACGGCTGCACCCAACTGCTCAACGGCGTACCGCTTTATATGGGCGACCGTATGCGAGAAATGCACACCGCCTATGCACATTTTTATTTTTCTATTGAAAGTCAGCAGCAGGTGCAGCAGGTGCTGGATCTGTTCGCTGCCGGGCAAAAGCCCGATTTTCCCTACACCCGAGGACTGTATCAGCGAGGTGCGTTATGATAATCTTAGCTTCCAATTCGCCCCGGCGGCGTGAACTGCTGGCGCATATTACCCGGGATTTTACCGTACAGGGTACCGATGTGGACGAGAGCCTGCCCGCCGGTATCGCTCCGGCAGCGGCCGTGGAGCAGCTGTCCCTGCGCAAGGCGCTGCCTCTGAACAATGGAGCGCAGATTGTTATCGGCGCCGACACAGTAGTGTCCGTAGACGGTACTATTCTGGGCAAGCCTGCCGATGAAGCAGAGGCACGGCAAATGCTCGCTCGCCTAAGCGGGCGGTGGCACAGCGTGTTTACCGGCGTAAGCCTGGTACAGGGAGAACGGCATCTGACTTTCTCCTGCGAGACCCGGGTGCGCTTCTTTGACCTGACGGCGGCGGAGATCGACGCCTACATTGCCACCGGCGAATGCATGGACAAGGCCGGCGCCTACGGTATACAGGGCTATGGCAGCCTATTGGTGCAAGAAATTCAGGGCGATTACTTCAATGTGGTGGGCTTGCCGGTAAGCCGATTGTACCGGGCGTTGAATGATTTTAAGCAAAAGTGACAAAAAAAGACCGCTGTTTTTTGGTAGAATATACAAGAAAACTCTTGCAACACCGGCTTTAGAATGGTAAAATATACGAACAGGACAAATTTTGTCTAATTTTCACGGTTATCCTTTGGAAGGAGTATGGTTATGGCCGCAGATTTACATTGTCATACAAAACTCAGCGACGGTTCTGTGGGGATCGAGGATCTAATCGTCATTGCCCAAAAAAGCGGCATTGACACCATCGCCATTACTGACCATGACTGCCTTGCAGGTACCGTACGCGGCAAAGTGATCGGCAAACGCTATGGGGTGAATGTGATCCCCGGCGTGGAAATCAGTGCCATTGATAATGAGGCCGGCAAAAAGGTGCACGTTCTCTGCTATCTGGCAGATGCACCGGATCGGCTGGAAGGGCTGTGCAAGCGCACCTCCATCGCCCGCAAACGGGCCGGGCAGATTATGATGCTCAAGGTGGCCGGGCGCTTCCCCATTACCTCAGATTTTATTATTTCTCACGCTTCCGGCTCCACCAACCTATACAAGCAGCATATTATGCACGCCTTGATGGACGCCGGTTACACCAATGAGATCTTCGGCGATCTGTTCCATGCGCTGTTCAGCCGGGAGAGCGAGACCAACGTGCTGGCTCCCACCAAGTACCCATCCATTGAGGAAGTGCTGGAGGAAGTGCACGGCGCAGGCGGTATTGCCGTACTGGCGCATCCGGCGTTCTATGACAACTTTGACGAAATTGAGAAATACATTGACCTGGGACTGGACGGCATTGAGGTGTGGCACCCCTCTGCAACGGAGGACGATGTGCACCGGTTGACAGAAATTTGCAAGGCGCATGACTTGCTGATGACCGGCGGCTCAGACTTCCACGGCATTTACGGTGCCAAGACCGTAACCTTGGGCACCTGCACCACCCCGCAAGAGTGGGTGGATAAACTGCTGGGCTACAAGGCCAAGAAGAAGCGCGCCCAGCGGCGAGCAGAAAAAGAAGCTGCCGCCCGTGCCGCTGCCCAAACGCAAGAATAAAAATATGCACGGCATACACAACGGACCGATCCTTTGTCGGTCCGTTCTTTTTGTTTCTTTGTTAATTCCCGGTTAAATTTTGCAAAAAAGTGCATACAATGCCGCAAAAATGTGATATAGTATTGAGGATATTACAAATCAGGAGGACAATTTATGATCCGAACAATGATCAACGGCTTTTGTATGGCGCTGGCGGATAGCGTGCCCGGCGTGTCTGGTGGCACCATTGCGCTGATTCTGGGATTTTATGACAAGTTCATCGGTTCTATTAACCAAGTATTCTATGGCAAGAAGGAAGAGAAAAAAGAAGGCCTGATCTATCTCATTAAACTGCTGCTGGGCTGGGCTGTGGGTATGATTTTGGCGGTATTGGTTCTCACCAAATTCTTTGAGACCAATATTTATGCCGTGTCGTCCCTGTTCCTGGGCTTCATTTTCCCCTCTATCTTTATCATTGCAAAGGAAGAGTACGCCTGTATCCAAAAGAAGTGGCAATACACGCCCTTTGTTATTCTTGGCATTGCCATTGTGGCGGCGCTGACTTATATGAATTCTAAGGTGCAGGTGGTGGATGTGGATCTGACGCACTTCTCCGTACCCACGGCGCTGTATTTGTTCCTGGCCGGCGCGGTTGCCATTACCGCAATGTTCCTGCCCGGCATTTCCGGCTCCACTGTGCTGCTGATCTTCGGCGTGTATCTGCCGGTGATCAGTGGGGTCAAAGAGTTGTTGCATCTGCACTTTGGGGTGCTGCCCATGATCATCGTCTTTGGCGTGGGCGTTATCTGCGGTGCGCTGGTATCCGTTAAGGGGATCCAAAAGAGTTTGGAAAAGTATCGTGGTCAAATGGTGATGCTGATTTTAGGCATGCTCATTGGCTCTCTGTACGCCATTGTCAGCGGTCCGGTAACAGTGGATAAAGCCAATGCGATCCTCAATAAAGACAATTTCAGCATTGTCTTCTTCTTGATCGGTCTGGCGCTGATTGTCCTACTGCAAGTGGTAAAGACCAAGCTGGAGAAGAAACAGGAGAAAAAAGATTAACCGTTTAATCCCTCCACCACCTACGGTGGTCCCCCACCGAACCGGTGCCCGTCCCCTCTGTCGCTGCGCGACATCTCCCCGCACTGCGGGGAGTCACCCTTTGCAAGAGAGGCAATCCGGTAAAACAAAAACAGGCGCACCCGTCGGGTGCGCCTGTTCCTTTATACTGCTATCCGAAAAAAAGAAAAGCCACAGGTAACTGCCTGTGGTTTTGCATTCAAAAATTCGGAGGATTGGAGTCTTTTTAAAAACGGCCTAAGTAAGTGAAAAATCAAAGAAAAAATTAAAAAGAAATGAAAAAAGAAAGAGAAGAGTACCTAGCCTCCGGATACACCGTCTTCCGCCGAAACCCGGATCGCTCCGAGCAAGTACAGAATAACATTATACTATCGAAAAGGAAATACTGTTTTGCGTTTGTTTACATTTTGTTTACATTTCACGGGACAATAACCGCGCAATCCGCCGTGTAACCAACCAATTGGGCGGATTTATCGGACATTTACGCCCTTTCGACCGGTTTTGACAATTTCTTGCAAAAGAAACAAAATGGTCACATTTTATCCGAAAAGTGTTAACCGAATTCGCAAATTCTTCATTTTATTTCTATATTCCGCTCACTTTTTGCCGTTATACTAATACTCGAAAGGCGGGAAACGCCCCTTCTTTTCTTTTCATTTTTCTTTTCCCACCAAACCCTTAACAATATCTCATTGTTTTCTGTTTTCCGCCTTCCACTTTGCATTCATCCTCCCCTTTCTCATATACCTCCGTGCCATAGGGCACAGCGAAAGCGCACGCCGACCGGTGTGCGCTTTTGTTTTGCCGATTTACCCTTGGCGGCGGACCATCTCCGCCTCCATATCCAGCACCAGCGCACTCATAGGCACATCCAGCGCGCAGGCAATGCGGTAGAGAGTCTCCAAGGTGGGCTTGCGCTCGCCCCGCTCAATGGCAGACAGGTGGGTGCGCCCAATATCCGCCAGACCGCTGAGCACCTCCTGAGATACGCCCTTCTTCTTACGCCGGGCAGCGATCACCTCGCCCACCAGCTGCGGGTCCAATGTGGGATGAAACATAGCATACACTCCTTTACCAGTAGTGTATGCGAAATTTTTTCCGACTTTGAATACTTATGTTGACATTTTGCACACTTATGTGTTACTATGAAGGTACTAAGTAAAAGAAGGAGGACTCATAATGGAGCAATACAACCCAAATCAACCCCAAAATCAACCCCCGCAACCCCAATACACCAACCCCGCCGGGCAGAACAACTATCAGCCCTGTCCCCCGCAGCAACCCTATCCGCCGCAGCAGGGCAAGCCGAAAAAGCCGGTGTATAAAAAATGGTGGTTCTGGGTGATCATCGTTATCCTTGTCATTATACTGGCAAGCGCCATTGGCGGTGGCAGCGACAGCAGTGACAACGGTGCCACCACCCCCACAGAGACCACCACCGCCGTGGCCGCCAAGGCAGACAGCAACGGCAACAACATTGGCGACTACACGGTAAAGGTCAAAAAGGCCACCCTGTGCAAGGACTACCTAGGCAATGACGCGGTGAAGGTCGTGTACAGCTTTACCAACAACAGCAAGGATGCCATCAGCTTTGATGTAGCCTGCACAGACGAGGTGTACCAGGACGGTATTCAGCTGGAGACTACCGTTCTCTCCAACGATGAAACCGACCTGCTGGATGTTAAGATCAAGCCCGGCGTGACCAAGGATGTGACTAAAGCCTACAAACTGTCCGACTCCAAAACGGATTTAACCGTAGAAGTGGGCCAACTCCTGTCCTTTGACGACACCAAGGTGACCACCACCGTCAAACTCAGCAAATAAGCCGCAAGGCACCAAAAAAGGACACCCACTCGGGTGTCCTTTTTATCTATTTGATTTTATTTCAGCACTTTGAAGTCTACCTTGCCGATCTTGGTACGGGGCAGAGCGTCAATGTACTCAATCTCCCGGGGCACGGACCATTTGGACAGGTTCTGCACACCGAACTCGTGGATCTTCTCTGTCAGGGCGGCCTCATCGTCGTGGGCATAATTCTTGTTGCGCACCACAAACATCTTCAGCTGGGTCTTGCCCTCCTCGCCGGTGCCGATGACGCAGCAGTCATAGATCTCGGCCATGGCCCGGTAGCTCTCCTCAATAAAGGAGGGATACACCAGGTAGCCGCTGATCTTATACACCCGCTTCAGCCGCTGGCGGTAGTAAATATCGCCCTTTTCGTCAATGAAGCACATATCGCCGGTGTGCAGCCAAACCTTGCCGTCCGGGTGCTCCACCAGCACTTTTGCGGTCTCCTCCGGGTCGTGGTAATAGCCCTGCATTAAGGTGGGGCCGTAAACGCACAGCTCGCCGTCCTCGCCCTTTACCTCCTCTGTGGTGCCGGGCTTTACGGTCATCACTTCAATATTGTAGGTAGGCACGCCGATACAGCCCTGGGGCGCCTCGCGGCGAGGGTCCGTAAAGCTGCACACGGTGACGCACTCGGTCAGGCCGTAGCCGGACACAAAGTGGAACTTGGAGCCGTTCTCGTGAAGCAGGCGGTCCATCTTCTCCGTTAAGGAGTAAGGCACCACATCGCCGCCGGAGCCGATGAGCTTCATGGTGCTCATATCCACGCCCTTCAGGTAGCCGGCCTTGTACACCTTCTCAAAGAAGTCCGGCACGCCGAAAACATAATTGATATGGTACTTGCGAATGGCATCTGAGCACATTTTAGCGTCAAACTGGGGCCACAGAGACTGGGGCATACCCACACACATAGACACATGCATGCACAGGGCAAAGCCAAAGCCGTGGAACACCGGCAACGCAGTAAGCATGGCATCGTGGTCCGGGTCCAGGTCGATCTTAATGGTGTCCTCCACCACATCCACCAGCTCATAGGACAGGTTGTTGATGGCCTCGCTGGAGAGCATTACACCCTTGGGATTGCCGGTCGTGCCGCCGGTCATCATAATGGCAGCGGTGGCCTGGGGATCGGTGGCCGGTTCCGGGTTGCCGTTCTTGGCAATATACGCCCGGCCCTGCTTTAAGAAGTCCGACCACTCATAGAAGCGGGTCACCCCCACAGCCGGTGCGGTCTTGCCCTTGATCTTCTTCTTATACATGGCGTTAGCGATCCAGCCGTAAGGGGTCTTGGGGAAGTAAGAAGCGGTTTTGCACTTCACCAAAGTCAGGTTCATACCGGCAAAGGCCTTCTCTGACACATCAAAGCAAAAAGCAAACTTGGCATCGACCAGATCTACCGCATACTTGGCCTCGCTGGCCACAGACAGCGGGTGCAGCATGGAGGCCACGGCGCCGATCTTATTCACCGCATAAATGGCGGCAATGCACTGGGGCATATTGGGGGCGCAGATGATCACCCGGTCGCCCTTGCGCACACCGTTTGCCAGCATACCGGCGGCGCAGGCGTCTACCAGATCCGCCACCTGGTTCCAGGTCAGGGTGTTGTTATAATAGTAAAAACAGGGTTTATCGCCGCGCTTGGCCACAGATTCTGCGAACTTCTGATACATGGTCTTGCGCACATCATACTTGGTGGTATATTCGATCATGAAAATGCTCCTTTTTCATCTTACTGTTCATCTATTATAGCAGACCCCTCGCCCCGGCTCAACAAAAGGCCCCAAGATTTTATACTTAATTTATAAACCCGGGTTTGACTTTTGGCGCATCTATGGTATGATAAAGAGCGATATTACAAAAAAGGACGACAATTATGGCCTATCAAATCAAAAAAGACCCGATCTCCAAGATTCCCAAGGTGCAACTGGCTTTTTGGCTGCTGGTGCGCTTGGCTATGCTCATCTGCGCCGGATATTCCTTTATCCACGGCGATACAGTGATGGGTTTTGAGAGCATATTTTGCTTTATCTTCACCCATTTGTGGGATCTGTTCCAGATCTTCGGCAACGGCTCGTTTATTGAAGAAGTGCCGCCCCTGTCCCAAACCCTGCTGAATATCATTATTTTTATCGGCATTGTGTTTGGCTCCTACCTGGAGCTGTTTGACAAGCTGGCGCATTTTGACGATTTTATGCACCTGCTGTCCGGCTTCGTGTGCGCCGCCTTTGGCTTTGACTTTGCCCGGATCATTCAGCGCAAAAAAGGCCCCTGCGCCGTGACTCTGGCCGCAATATTCGGTCTGATGTTCGCCGTGACCATCGCCGCCGGGTGGGAGTTTTACGAATTCCTGATGGACACCCTCCACGGCACCAACCTGCAACTGGCAAAAGCCGGGCCGGAAACCGCCATGTTTGACCTGGCCAAGTACCACGGCGAGTATGGCTATATTGGCTTGGTCGATACTATGACGGATATGATGATGAACGTCGTGGGCGGCATTGTAGGCATGATCTTTATGATCGTGCTGCGCACCAAAGGAAACAAAAAGCCCGCCGCCAAGGCAAAAAAATAAACCGTAAAAACAAAAAAACCGCAATGCACAGGCACTGCGGTTCTTTTTGATTTTGACTTTAATCGGCGGCGCGCCCGGCGTGGCCGTTGGCGGTAAAGGCCAAAAGGATACACACCAGGGCGATCACCAGCAGCGGCACATAGCGCACGCAAAAGATCTCCACCGTCAGCGAGCCGTACACCTTGTAAAACACAAAGGCATCCGACATGGCAAACTCGTTGAGCAGCTCATACAACAGCAGCGCCAAAACCGCCATGGTGGCGGAGCCGGACAGCCGCAGGATCAGCATGGCAATGCCGTAAAACAGCACGCCGATGCACAGCAGATTAACAGCCATACTCACCGAGTAGCTCAGGCAGCGAAAGTGCAGCAGCGTCACCGCCGCCACATTGGCCAAGGGCAGCAGAAAGAACAGCTGCGACACGGCAAAGCGCTTTTTGCGGCTGTAAAAGAACAGCACATCCCTTGTGCGATCGGAGAAGAAAAATTCCGACACAAAAATGCTGGTCCATACAGTGCTGATGGGCAACAGAAAGTACATCACCGTAACAATATCCGACTCTGCCCCCGCGCCGCCATTCTTATACAGCACGGCGGAGATCACCGGCACCAGCACATTGACGGTCAGCAGCGGCACCAGCCACAGCTTGCTGACCGCCTTTAAGTACAGACCAAAGGTGCTCAGCTTAATTTTTCGATAAAGCATATATATCCGTCCTCTACCGTAGGCTCCAGCGCCGGCGCGTCTAGGGGCGCCTTGCTGATGATCTTTTCATACGCTTTGCCGTCCACCGTCACCGGCCCCATGGAGTGGAACGGCGTGGCAAGATCGGCCGTGCTCTCCACCGCATACACCTTGTCTCGGGCCACATCTGCCAGCGCACCGCAGGAGTCAAAGGCGGTGATCCGGCCGTCGCACAGCACCAAAATGCGGTCACACAAGGACTCAATATCCGTGATGATATGGGTGGACAGCACCACGCACCGATCCCCCTTGATCCGGCGGATCACATTCTTAAAGTTCAGCCGTTCCTCCGGGTCCAGTCCCGCCGTAGGTTCGTCCAGCAGCAGCACATCCGGGTCGCCGATCAGCGCCTGGGCAATGCCCAGCCGCCGCTTCATACCGCCGGACAGGGTCTTGACCGTCATATCCCGCTGGGGCGACAGGTTCAAGATCTCCAGCAAATGGTTGATCTCCTCCTCCGTGATCTTGTAGCCCTTTAAGTTGGCAAAGAATTGCAGCACCTCATAGGCGGTCAGCTCCGGGAACACATCAAAGTTCTGGGGCAGGTAGCCGATATGGTCCAAATAATCCTTCACCTCCCGGCCGTCCCCGTCCGTGTAAACAATGCGACCGCCGTTTACCTTTTCCACCCGGGTAATGCAGCGCAGCAGGGTGGTTTTGCCGCTGCCGTTGCGACCCAGCAGGCCGTAGGTGCACGGCCCCAGGTCTACGCTGATCTTCTCCGCCACCAAGGCGGATTTGAATTTTTTATGTACACCGTCAAGCTTTAGCATATTTCTCTCCTAACTCCTGCAAAAAGGTCATGGGCGCCCGGGTGTCTTTGCTGTTTGTCAAATACTGCTCCGTCTCTGCGGCGGCAGCCTCCCGGTTTTTGGAGGCAGACAGCTTTAGAATGATCTGCACCATGGGGTATTCCTCCGGGTTCTCGCTCTGCTTTAGTTGTTCCAGCTCCTCCCGGTCCACTTTTTCATTATAGTAATAAACAAATGTCTTGTAGAAGTCCATCTTGCTGATGTCAATTTGGGACTCAAAGTACGACTGTTCCATGTCATAAATGGAGGAGGTCACCACATAGCCGTCATAGGACCGCAAGTGCTCATACTGGGTCAAATTGTCCGTGTCCATGATAAAAATGGTACGAATATCCCGGTGCTGCTTTGTAAAGGTGCCCATATTCTTTTTGATCCTTGCCCGGATCTCTTTGTCCGCATACTTAGGATAGACCACCAAGGTATCGTTGAGCTTTAAGGTATCGTAATATCCGCTGAGCAGGGTAATGGAACGGGCGTTACCGGCAAAGTGATTGTCTCCCCGGGCAGCCAAGTTGCAATACATCTGCTTTCGCCCGCTGCAACGCACATCAAAGGCGGTATCATAGGGCAGCGAACAATCAATAAAGCCATAAAAATTGTCCGAAAACAGCTCCCGATACCCGGGAATGGGATAATAGGCAAAGTTGGCGGGCAGGCAGACCCCGGCATAACTGCTGTAATACTTAGGTGATTTGCCGGTATATTCCAGGCACAGATATTCCACAGCCGCCCCGCCCCGGGTCACCGTTACATAGTCAAGTTCCCGGCGAAAATCCAGCGCCGCGCCGGTTTGGTCCGTCACCTGCTTCACCTTGTACCCATGGTACAGAGTAAAGCGGTAGCTTTTCAGCTCCGATTGGTCCACATACACCTTGGCACGGCCGGTCAAATTCAGCCCCACGGAAAAGTCCAGCTGATATTTTTTTACCCGGAAATCGGCTGCCACATTTCGCTGCTCACCCGCATGGATCGTTTGATAATAGGCGGCATCTGCAAATACGCCGGAGGTGCTCAAGTCCATCACCGGAACAGATACCGGCATAAAATACCCGGTCAACAGCACGGCTGACAGCAGCAGCCCCAGGCCGCCGGTCCACCACCGCTTGGCCTTGGTGCGAGCACAAATAAGACCCACCACCGTAGCGGAGAGGGCGATGAAAAACAGCAGTTGAGCGATTTTGTTCAAATCCCAGGGGATCCCAATTTGATTATTCGGCTCATACTGCATAGAATTGGGGATCAAGGAGAAAATTTGCATCAGCTTGGCATAATTCTTCCCGGTCGTCTCCATCACATGCGTGGTGGTGGTTTGGAGCCACTCGGTCTCCGATAAGCCAAAAATCACCATCAGCGGATACACAATATACCGCTGCCGAACACCGGACAGCAACAGACCGATCAACACCGCCGCCCCCGGACACAGCACCTGATAACAGATCACCCGTGACAGCACATGGGGCAGCAAGGCAACCTGGTGCGCCACGCAGGCATAAACCACGATAAGCAGGAACGACACCATGGTTAAAACACCGATCAGGCTGAAAAGCAGCAGCAACTGGGCACGGTAGACCCCACCGATCCCCTGCTTGCAAGTGGAAAAAGTCTCTTTAAATCGATTGATCTTCACAAAGCACTCGTAAGAGAAGAAAAGAAAAAAAATCACCATCAGATACATGGGGCGCAGCGTGCAAAATGCATAGGTTAAAGTATCGGCCGGCGCTTCTTCACGGATAGAAGCAATCGTAACGTATAGCAGAAAACCACTAAACAGTACGATAACGGCCAGGACTAAATTTTTATAAAACTTGTTCCGGCTCCACAACCGGGACATAAGCTTAAATGTACTCATTTTGATTCCACCTTATAAACAAGGTCGGCGCTCACGCGCCGACCTTGCGCGTCCATTATGCGTTTCTCATGTAGCCCCAGGCGTCACAATCCTTCGTGCCTGCGCCCTTCGGATTCAACTTCAAAAACCAATCGGTTTTATAATCCAGCTTTTCGGTCACAAACGGATCCTTTTCTGACCTCTCCTCTCCGGCAGCAAGTAGATCGCTGCCCCCTGTGTGCCAAATACCTTTGTTTTTGTAGCGAGCGATATAGTACACGCTGTGTTTTGAGGATTTGCTGTTTTTTCCCCAATAATACTTAAATGTACCGTACACATTGGAGGAAGAATTTACGGCTTGGGTTTTGGTCAAGTGAACAGACACACTTTCTGCACTGGCAACAAATGTTCCGCCCAGCATACCAAAGCACAGAACAGCTGAAAGCAAAATCGACACTAATTTTTTCTTTGACATAATACTACTCCTTTTTTATCTTTACAGATTTATTCTTACAAAATGAGAATAAACGGTACTCGCCTCCTCTCTTTGCCTATTTCAACCACAAAATAGTTGACAATTCTCATTTCGCAAATTTATTGTGTATACGAGTCACTGCAAAATACTTTCTTTGATTTACATTTTCATTGTATGACAGTCGCTTTCGTTTGTCAAGGAACTTTACCACTTCTTAATAATTCAACATACACAAAAGTTGCGACAAAGCATTGGTTGCTTTGTCCAAAAATCTATGGTATACTGTAATAAATCTGTGTAATTCGCATAAAGCGTTACCGGCATTGAAGGGGGATATTATGAAAGAAAAGAAACTGGGCGCCAAGGTAAAAGGCTTGGTCAGCGGAATTAAAACCCACTGGACCACGCCGCCGGAGGGGCGCTATGTACCGTACAAGGAGATCGCCGCTTACAGCGTGGGCGGTATCGGCGTAAAGTTCGTAATCTACACCGCCTGGTACATTGGGCTGTCTGCCACCAGTCTGCTGGCCGGCTCCGCTCTGGGGCTGAAGAATGGCGATTTGGTCAAGCTGACTATGATCGCCACCGTCATCGGCATCTTCTTGGTGCCGCTCCGGGGCATGATTATTGACAATACCCGCTCCAGCAAGGGCAAGTTCCGGCCCTATCTGCTCTATACCGGCATACCCAGCGGTATTCTGCTCACCGGCTTTGCGTTCCTGCCCTTTGAGAGTATGAGCTACAACCAAAAGCTGTGGGCGCTGTTTATCACCTACGAGCTGTTGCAGCTGTGCTATCCATTCTACGACCAGGCCTACACCACCCTGGTACAGGTGATGAGCCCCAACTCCACCGAGCGGGCCGATGTAATCACCATTTCCACCTTTGTCTACTCTCTGGCACCCACCATTCTGGGATTCTTAGTGCCCATTTTGGCGGGCTTTACCGGCGGACTGGAACACATTAACGCCTACCGGATCATTATGCCCATCTTTGGCATCGGCGGTGCGCTGATCGGTCTGTTCAGCTATACCGGCACCAAGGAGCGCATTATCGTCGCCAAGGACTACACACCCAAGGTGCCGTTCTTTAAGGGAATCGGCGCCGGGATCCAAAACAAATACCAGTGGGCCCGCTCCATTACCGGCTGGCTGATTCTGCTGCAAGGGGGCATAGGCAGCGTGACCACCTGGTACTTCTACTACGGCATTAAAGATGTGCTGGGGCTAAGCACCCAGCAGCAGGGCGTGCTCAACGGCACCCTGACCACCATTCTGGGTGCGGCAGCCACCCCGGCTATGCTGCTGGCGCCGCTGCTGATCCGCAAGGTGGGCAAGCGCAATCTCTTTATCATCTATATCCTGGGCACCACGGTGAGCATGATCGGTATGTTCCTCTTTATCAAGCAGATCTGGGTGCTGTTTGCCTTTACCTGGCTGCGAGGGTTCTTTACCACCTTTACGCTGATCACCGACGGCGCCATGAACGCTGATGTGCTGGACTACCAGCAGTACAAAACCGGCGAGCGGCTGGAGGGGCTGATGGCGCAGTTTGTCACCTTTATCGGCACCTTTATCGGCATGGGCATCACCTACCTGACCAACACGGTGCTGATGCAAAACACCTATGGCCTGACCAACAATTACGACGATCTGTACAAAGCCAGCTTCCGTGAGCCCATTTCCAAGGGTATGATTCTGCTTGCCATCGTGGGCTATGTACTGTCGCTGATCCCCTTTATCACCATGTACACGCTCACCGAGGAGGATCACGAGGGCCACATTGGGGTGCTGAAGATCCGCGCCGCCTTGGAGGACTACGCCACCGGCGCCCTATCCGCCGGTCAGCTGGAGGAGGCCAAGCAGATCTACACCGGCGCCCTGACCCAACTGGAAGAGCTGGAAGCACAGCTGCCCGCTGCCACCGGCAAAAAGAAGCGGCAGATCCAGCGCATGATCAAGGGCTTACAGATCATCAAGAATGAGAAGAACCGCTTTGACGATCCGGCCATGCAGCGCCGGGTGGAAAAGGCAAAAGCACTGCTAAGCCACACGGTGGAGGAGCTGTACGGGATCAGCGAGCCCACCATGGATCGGTATAACGCCGCCAAGGCCATGGACGAGAGCACCAAAGCCGCCGCCAAAGCCAAGGCACAGGCCATGCGGGAGGCGTCCAAGGAGCTGGATCGCTTCCATAAGAAAGCCTACAATTACATTCAGGCCCGCAAGCTGGTCAAGCAGTTGGAATACTACACCCACTGGGAGACCATTTTTGAAAGCGAATCGGCAGCCGCAGAGGCTTAAAATCGATAATCAAAAGCAATATACAAAAGCAAAGGACTTTGACCAAACGGCCAAAGTCCTTTTTATACCTATCTATATATACGAAAGCCGCAGCTTGACGATACCAGGCAAAAATGCTAAAATATCCGCAAGAAAAAGACAAAGGAGAATCCTCCCTATGGCAAGCGAGCAAACAGTTGTTCTACGCAGTCAGGAACAGCCGATTTATATCAACAAAGGCAGCGCCATAACGCAAAATCTCATCTTCTCCGCCGCACTGGCCGGAGCAGGCACCTACGGCCTTTTGGCCTTGCAGCACACCCTGCGCACCGGCAGCCAGTGGGTGGACACGACTGCGCCAAACGGCTACAGCCTTTACCAATTTGCCTACGGCGTGATCGGCTCCGTGATCCAAAATTTTAAGATCGACAAGGCCATGGCCGCCCTTCTGGGCAAAGCCTACGACTTTGACCGGTTTTGCCGCATTGGCGGCGGACTGCTGCTGGCGTCCCTGATCAGTATTGCCGCCGTGCTACTGGTAACGGTGGTCTATAACATCGTCAATTTGGCATACCTGCACCGGGTGAACAAAATGGAAAAAGCCGAAGTGCCCACCTTGGAAGAAATCAAGGTGCAGCGCTGGAACCGGGCGCTACCGGTGATCCACCGGGTGTATGCGGCGCTGAGCTACCTGTCGCTCCTGATCTGCCTGGGCTCTGTGGTTCCCCTGTCCATGATCTCCGGCGCAGCTCTGGGGGCCAAAACCGCCGGTGACAGCGCCACAGCAAGTAGCATTGCGGCACGAGCCAAGATTGCCATTGTGATCGGCTTTGTGCTGTTCTTTATCATCGCTGTGCGGGGGATCACCAAAAAGTGGGACCGGATCAAAGCGAACGGCCCGCTGGTGTGCCCGGAGAACCTGGGCACCTATCTGCACGGGCTGGTGTTCGTGTCCGTGCCGTTCCTGACGGTGCTGGCGCTGGCGCTCTTAATCGTCATTTTGCTGGTGCACCTAATGCTCACCGGCGCGCGGCTAACCCGCCGGTATTAAAAGTATATAACAAAAAAGGCGGCGCATCATTTGCGCCGCCTAAATTTTTTATTCCTGCCAAACCATAATGGTTTTGCCAAAGGCCTTTTGCGTGTCCTTCTCAAACGCCTGCTTAATGTCCGTGGTGGTGCGCACCACATTGACGGAGCTGATCAGGTTGCCCAAGTAATCAATGATCTCCGGGTACTGCTGGTACATCTGCACCGTCTTTTCAAAATCCGCCACGCCGCTGCGGGAGGAGCCGAACACACGCAGCCCCTTTTCCAAAATCATACGGGTATTGATGGGCACCGGGTACTCGCTGACGCCCAAAATGGAAAGGGTGGCCTCCGGCTTGATCAGCCCGATGATCTGCTCAATGGCAATGGGAGAGCCGTTGCCGCCTACACACTCAAAGGCGTGGTCCATGGTAAAGCCCTCCGGCACCTCCGTGGTCTTATACGCCCCGTCGGCAAAGGTAAAGTCCGCCAGCTTATCGTCATTCAGGCCAAACACATACACCTTGCTGTCCGGAAAAGTCTTTTTCAAAAACAGGGAGACAATGTACGCCAAATTGCCGTCGCCCCAAACGCCGATGGCATCCCGCCGGGCATGGGCAATCTTGTCAAACCGAGAAATGGCGTGCACCGCTACGGACACGATCTCCGTAAACGCCGCCACATTCATATTGATGTCCTGGGGCAGCTTCACCAGCCGCCGAGGCGAAATCTCCACATACTCCTGCAAAAAGCCATCCATAGACGAGCCGCAGAACTTGGAGGAGCGCAAATAATTCTCGCCGATATAATCATCGGTCTCCGTGGGGCAATTGGGCACCATCACCACCCGATCGCCGGGAGCGAATTTGCCGCTGGGGTCTCGCATAACGACGCCCACGCCCTCATGGATCAGAGCCATGGGCAGCTTCTCGGCCAGCACCTTGGCGTCCCGGGTGCCCAGATAATAACGCATATCTGCGTTGCAGATGGAAAGATTGGTGGGGCGCACAATGGCATTGTCGCCAAACAGGTCAATGTCCTCAAAGGCGATCTCAAACCGGCGGGGCGCCACCAAACGGTAGACGGTGTTAATCATGGGTCTCGTCCTCCAACAGGGATTTTGCCACCCGCAGATCATAAGGATAAGTGATCTTCATATTGTAGGTCTCGCCCTGCACCAGCGCCACCGGCTCACCCTTGATAACGAAAATTTTGGCAGCGTCCGTGAGAATTTCCTTCTCCTCCTCAGTGAGGGTCTCGTACAGCTTCTTCAGCTTAGTGGCGCGGAAGGACTGGGGGGTCTGGCCCTGATACATGACGGATCGATCCGGAATCGCAGAGATCACCCGGTGGTCCCGGCTCTCCACAATGGTGTCCGTGGCAGGAATCACCGTGTCGCAAGCGCCGAACTGCTCCGCCGCCGCAATGTTCTCCTCAATGATCCGATAGGTCACAAAGGGGCGCACGCTGTCATGGGTGACGATAATGGTATCGTCATTCAAATTGCCCTCGTTCTCAATGTAGCGAATAGCATTCATAATCGTCTCGTTACGGGTAGAACCGCCCTCGATCACCGCCACACGGTCCGCTGCGGGAGCAATGTGCTTGGCAATCAAATTCTTGGTGTGCTCCACCCACTTGGAGGGGCACAGCACCAAAATCTTCTCCAGTTGGGGCACGGAGATAAACTTCTCGATGGTATAAATGATAATGGGCTTGTCCTTTACCGTTAAATACTGCTTGGGCTTGTCCCCGCCCATTCGGGAGCCGACGCCGCCGGCCAATACAACGCCATAAACCATAACGCTAAAATTCCTTTCTGTGTCTGTTCTTTTATTATAGAGTTTCGTCGCCGTTTGTCAATGCCTGTTACTTTAAGGCACAGAACATTTGGTAAATATCCTCTTCTGTCAAAGGCACCGGGTTTAAGGTCATCAGCATGGACATACTCTGGTGGGCCAGGGCGCGGATCTCCGCATCGCTCTCTACCCCCAGCTCGCACAGGTTGGTGCGCATGCCCATTCTGTTTTTCATACCATGCACCGCGTCCGCCATGGCGGCCGGGCTGTCAAACCCGCAGTCCCGGGCAAGGGCGGTAATCCGGCCGTCCCCGTCTGCGTGCTCCGCGTTGAAGCGGATAAAGTAATCCAGGGTAAAGGCGCAGGCTTCGCCGTGGGGCATACCGTACAAATTGGTCAGCGGGAAGGAGCAGGCGTGGGAGCCGGTGGTGCGGGGGTGACTAAAGGCCACGCCGGCCACAATAGACGCCTCTGCCATCTTCTCCCGAGCCTCCAGGTCGGTACCGTCCCGGTAGGCCTTTTCCAGCCAGTCAAACACCAGTCGCGCCGCATGCACGGAGCAGGCAGCACATACCGGCTGGTGGTTCACGCTCCAGTAACTCTCCACCGCGTGGCACAGCACATCCAGTCCGGTGGAGGCGGTCACCTGGGGCGGCACCGTTAAGGTCAACTCCGGATCCACCACAGCAATCTTGGGGTACATGGCCGGGTGGTTCATGGGTTTTTTCACCCCGGCTTCCACATTGGTCAGCACGCTGATATTGGTCACCTCAGAGGCTGTACCGGCGGTGGTAGCAAAGGCGATCATGGGAATGGCCTCCTCTGCCGTCACCGGCTTGTCGCCGTTATGGTACGGTTCAATATTGTCCGTCCCCCGGGCAATGGCGCAGGCCGCCTTGCAACAATCCATCGGCGAGCCGCCGCCCAGCGCCACCGCAAAATCCGCCTCGACCCGCCGCATTTCTGCCGCGCAGGCGTTCACATTCCCCGTAGTGGGATTGGGGCGAATATCGCTGAATACGGACACTAAAGCGCCATCCGCCGCCTGCAAAAAGGCGTCTGCGGTACCATTTCGCAAAAAGCTCTTGCCGCACACCAGCACGCCACGCGTGCCACCGATCTTCTCTATATACGACTTGATTTCATGCCGGGTGCCGCTGCCGAAAACCAGCTCCACCGGCAGGTGAAAATTCCAGTTCATACGAACATCTCCTTTGCGGTCTATTTTACCACCCCGACGGGACTTTGGCAACAAAAACGGCAGAAATTTCACACTCTGTTCGGATTTCCTATTTACATTTATCATAAATCGTGGTATAATGCGCACATCGGCAAAGGAATTTAGCGTGGTAAATCGCTACCTTGCTACTACACAAAATTGCGTCCTTTGCAAAATCATTAGAGGTTATAAGGAGAAAATCGTATGCGCAAGATGAAAAAAGTGCTTTCTCTGGTGCTGAGCCTGGTACTGGTGTGCGGCATTGTGGCCGGCTTCGCCGCCTGCTCCGGCAACAAAGAGAACAACAAAAAGGAAGACACCACCGCCCAGTCCGATCTGGCCAAGATCCAGGCTGCCGGTGTGCTGAAAGTGGGCATCACCGAGTACAAGCCCATGAACTACAAAGACAAGAATGACGAGTGGACCGGCTTTGACACCGAGTTTGCCCAGGCGCTGGGCGAGAAGCTGGGCGTGAAGGTTAAATTTGTAGAGATTAACTGGAACAACAAATATAACGAACTGTCCTCCGGTGCAGTGGACTGCCTGTGGAACGGTATGACCATTACCGACGAGGGCAAAAAGGCCGCCAGCATTACCAACGCCTATGCAGAGAACGCGCAGGTGGTCGTAATGAAGCAGTCCGAAGTGGGCAAATACAAGACCACCGATGATTTGAAGAACTTGAAGTCCATTGCCATAGAGGGCGGTTCCGCCGGTGAAAAGGCTGCTCAGGCCGCCGGTCTCACCAACACCGTGGTATCCGACAGCCAGGCAATGGCTCTGACCGAGGTGACCTCCGGCTCTGCAGACGCCTGCATCATTGATCTGACCATGGCCAACGCCATGACCGGCGAGGGCACCGCCAACAAGAACCTGACTTACAGCATCAAGCTGGAGGCTGAGGAGTACGGCATTGCTTTCCGCAAAGGCTCCGACATGGCCGCCAAGACCAATGAGCTGATGGCCGGTATGATGAAGGACGGCACCCTGGACAAGCTGGCCAAGAAGTACCAGATCGTACTCATCAAGGACGCAGACAACAAATAAGTTACAACATACACGAGAGGGAATATCATGTTCTGGCAAGTTACACAGCAACTGCTGGAGGGCTTTGAGTCCACCTTAAAGCTCTTTTGCATCACGCTGGTTGCCGCGCTGCCCCTGGGGCTGATCATCAGCTTTGGCTCCATGAGCAAGTTCCGTCCCTTAAAGTGGCTGTGCAAAACACTCATCTGGATCATCAGAGGTACGCCCCTGGTGCTCCAGATGATTATTGTTTATTACGGCCCGGGACTGGTAGGCAACTGGGCGCAAAATTTAGAAAATCCAAACGCTTTCATCACCTGGCTGGCCGGGTGGACGGTGTTTGACCGCTTTGTGGCGGTATCCGTGGCGTTTATCATCAACTACGCCTGCTATTTTTCTGAGATCTTTCGCGGCGGCATCGAGGCCATTCCTAAGGGTCAGTACGAGGCCGGTCAGGTGCTGGGCATGACCCGTAACCAGATCTTCCGTAAAGTTGTCTTTATGCAGGTGGTCAAGCGGATCATTCCGCCTATGAGCAACGAGATTATCACTCTGGTGAAGGACACTTCCCTGGCCCGCGTCATCTCCGTTTACGAGATTATTTGGGCAGGCGAAAAATTTATGAAGCTGGACGGCCTGCTGTGGCCGCTGTTCTACACCGGCGTGTTCTACCTGATCTTCTGCGGCATTCTCACGGTGCTCTTTAACCGGCTGGAGAAGAAGCTGGACTACTACAAGGGGTGATGGTATGGCATTTTTAGAAGTTAAGAATTTGCAAAAGCGCTTTGGCAATACCGAGGTGCTCAAAGGCATTGACTTTTCGCTGGAAAAGGGCGATGTACTGGTGATCATCGGCTCTTCCGGCAGCGGCAAGACCACCTTGCTGCGGTGCCTGAACTTTTTGGAGACTCCCAGCGGCGGCTCCATCGCCGTGGACGGACAGACGCTGCTGGACGCAAACGACGCCGCCACCCTGTCCGATAAAGAGATTCGCAAAAACCGCCTGCACTTTGGCCTGGTATTTCAGCAGTTCAACCTGTTTCCCCAGTACAAGGTGATGGACAACCTGACCCTGGCACCAAAGTTGGCGCTGCACGAGCAGGTGAAAGCCGCCAAAAAGGCCGGTCAAAATGCCAAAGCCTTTAAGCAGGCGCAAGAACAGGCACTGGAGCAGAACGCCAAGAGCCTGCTGGAGCGGGTGGGTCTGGCAGACAAAGCCGACGCCTATCCCTGCCAGCTTAGCGGCGGGCAGCAGCAGCGGGTTGCCATTGCCCGGGCGCTGGCCATGTCGCCGGATATTCTGTGCTTTGACGAGCCCACTTCCGCCCTGGATCCGGAGCTGACCGGCGAGGTGCTGAATGTAATCCGCAGCCTAAAAACCGGCAACAGCACCATGATCGTTGTGACCCATGAGATGGAATTTGCCCGCCATGTGGCGGACCAGGTGCTCTTTATGGCAGACGGTGTGATTGCCGAAAGCGGCACCCCGGAAGATCTGTTCAATCATCCCAAAAGCCCGGCGTTGCAAGCCTTTCTCAGCAAGGCACAGAACAAATGAGCCTGCGTTATCCAAAGCTGCTGCGCCAGCTGCGTACAGAGGCGCATAAAAGTCAGGCGGAGCTGGCAGAGGTGCTGGGCACCTCCCAGACCATGTACGCCCGCTATGAGCGTGGCGCCAATGCCCTACCTTTGCGCCACTTGCTGACCCTGTGCGAGTATTACGATGTGTCCGCTGATTACCTGCTGGGACGCACCCCCCACCGGCAAAATCCCAATTTGTTATAATATGGCATACAGAAAGCACCGCATTTTGCAATGCGGTGCCTTTTTGTTTGTAATACGGAAAAACCGGTAGGGGCGGATCGTATCTGCCCGCCGTGTAATCCCTCAGCCATTTTGTGACAACACCTACGGTGTACAAAGAAGGCAAAACAAAAAACCGGCACCCTTTACACAAGGGTGCCGGTTTGTGCTGTATATGCAATATGTTTATGCTCTGGGCAGGATCGCCTCACGCTCCGGGCCGTTAGATACCATGGTAATCTTATGGCCGATCTCCTGCTCGATGAAGGCCACATAGTCCTTGGCCTCCTGGGGCAGGTCCTCAAAATTCTGGATCCCGCGAATGTTGCAGTGCCAACCCTTTAAGGTCTTCAGCACCGGCTTGCAGTCCTTGAGAATATGGGTGACCGGGAAGTCCTTAATGACCTTGCCGTCGACCTCATAGCCTACGCAAACAGGGATTTCTTCCAAATAAGACAGGCAGTCCAGCGCAGTCATCACCACCTGGGTGGCGCCCTGGCACTCTACGCCATAGCGGGTAGCCACACAGTCAAACCAGCCCACACGGCGAGGTCTGCCGGTGGTAGCGCCGAACTCGCCCTTGTCGCCGCCATGGACCCGCAGTTCCTGGGCCTTGTCCTCATCCAAGATCTCAGACACAAATTCCCCGGCGCCAACGGCGGAGGAATAGGCCTTGGTGACCACCACAATATCCTCAATCTTGTGAGGCGGCAGCCCGGCGCCGACGGCACCGTAACCGGCCAAAGTGGAGGAGGAGGTAACCATGGGATAAATACCGAAATCCGGGTCCTTCAAAGTGCCCAGCTGGCCCTCCAGCAAAATATTTTTACCCTCTTGCACCGCCTTTTGCAGGTAGGCGTGGGTGTCGCACACATAGGGAGCGATCTTGTCTCTATACTCCATGCAGGTGGCAAACAGATCGTCCACATGCAACAGCGGTTTGTGATACACATGCTCCAGCACTAAGTTCTTTAAGGTGCAGATATTTTCCAGCTTGGCACGCAGCTCTTCCTCGTCAAACAGCTCGTTCACCTGAATACCGATCTTGGAGAACTTGTCGCTAAAGAACGGGGCAATGCCGCTCTTGGTGGAGCCAAAGGCGTTCTTGCCCAGGCGCTCCTCCTCATAAGTATCCAGCAAAATGTGATAGGGCATGAGAATCTGGCAGCGCTCGCTGACCAACAGGTGCGGGTTCAGCCCGGCAGCCTTTACATCCTCCAGCTCTGTGATAAACTTGTTAATATCCAGCGCCACGCCGTTGCCGATGATGCAGGTGGTGTGGTCGTAGCACACGCCGGAAGGCATCAGGTGGAATGCAAAGCGCCCATGCTCGTTAATGATGGTGTGTCCCGCATTTGCGCCGCCCTGAAAGCGAATAACAATATCGCTCTTGGCAGCAAACATATCCGTGACCTTGCCTTTACCCTCGTCGCCCCAGTTGGCGCCAACGATCGCTCTAATCATAGTAGTGTACCTCTTTCACTCCAAAGTGCCCCTACAGGGGCCATACAAATGTATTATACTAAATTCCATAAAGAAAAGCAACGAAACCCTGCAAAAAGGTTTGTTTTTTGCAGGGAATTCTTTTCGTTTACAGCAGTTTGCGGCCCATAATGACGCCCATCACAGAGGCCATCATCAACCCGCGGGTCCAGCCGCTGGAGTCGCCCAGGCAGTGCAGGCCCTCTACGCTGGTGTTAAAGTCCGTGTCCATCTTAATCCGGTTGGAATAAAACTTCAACTCCGGGGAATACAGCAGCGTTTCATAAGAGGCAAAGCCCGGCACCACATGGTCCATAGCCTGGATAAAGTTGATAATATTGGTCATGGCCCGGTAAGGCATGGCGGCGGTAATGTCGCCGGCCACAGCGTCCGGCAAAGTGGGGCGCACATTGGACTGGGCCAGCTCCTTTTCCCAGGTACGCTTGCCGTCCAGAATATCACCAAAGCGCTGCACCAAAATGTGACCCGCTGCCAGCATATTGGTCAGCTCGCCCACCTTTTGCGCATAGGCAATGGGCTGGTTAAAGGGATAGCTGAAATTGTGGGAGCACAGGATCGCCAAGTTGGTATTGTCCGACTTCAATTCCTTATAGGAATGGCCGTTGACCACCGCCAGGTCGTTGTCGTAATTCTCCTGGGCCACAAAGCCGCCCGGGTTCTGGCAGAAGGTGCGCACCTTGTTCTTAAAGGGCTTTGGATAGCCGATGAGCTTGCTTTCGTACAGGGCCTCATTGACCTTTTCCATCACCTCATTGCGGCACTCCACGCGCACACCGATGTCTACGGTGCCCGGCTGATGGGCAATGTTGTGCTCGGCACAGATCTTCTCCAGCCACTCGGCGCCGCGACGGCCGGTGGCCACAATGGTATGATCCGCCCGGATCTCCCGCTGGGTGCCGTTTTCCGTCAGGATCACACCCTCGCACTTGGTGCCGGAGAGGATAATATTGTTGCACTCTACGCCAAAGATGATCTCTACCCCATTCTCCAGCAAATACTGCTCCATGGCGTAGTAGATCTCTCTTGCCTTTTCCGTGCCCAGGTGGCGAATGGGACAATCCACCAGCTTCAGCCCGGCCTGAATGGCCCGCTTGCGAATGGCCTTTACCTCGTCCGTATTCTCCAGACCCTCGATGTGGGTATCTGCACCGAACTCCAGGTAGATCTTGTCCGTATAATCAATGGTATCCTGCGCCAGGTCCGCACCGATCAGGGAGGGCAAATCGCCGCCTACCTCATAGCTCAGGGACAGCTTGCCGTCCGAGAAAGCGCCTGCACCGGAAAAGCCGGTGGTAATGTGGCAGTAGGGCTGGCAGTTCATGCACTTCTTGGTTTTGGTCTTAGGGCAGGCACGGTTCTCAATGGCCTTGCCTTTCTCAATAATCAAGATCTTCTTTTTGCTGCCATGGCGCAGCATCTCAATGGCGGTAAAGATCCCGGCAGGGCCGGCGCCTACGATGACTACATCATACTTCATCTGTTTTTGCACCTCATTTATCTCACTTGCCGACAGGCATAAAAAGAACCGTCCTCCATTCCGTTGGACTGAGGAATGTGACGGCAGTTTGCGTTGTAACTATACCATACTTACCGCCTTTTGTCAATGAGTTGAAATGGCGTATAAAATATGCTATATTAGATAAAATAGATATTCTGTCATAAGGAGCAAAAAAGTTGAAGGAATACAATGTTCTCCAGTACGGTGCCGTCGGCGACGGCGCCACCAACGACGCCTTTGCCATTCAGCACGCCATTGATGACTGCGCCAAAAACGGCGGCGGCCGGGTGGTGCTGCAAAGCGGCTATGTATTTTACAGCGACTCCATTCGCCTGCGATCCAATGTGGACCTGCATATTCAAAAAGGCGCTCGGCTGAAAGCCACCGGCAACATTGACGGCTATATCCGCCCCAACAAGCTCATCAACGACCCCAAAACGGCATTGATCGGCAACCCGGTCACCGGCAAGCCCAGCTTTGTCTTTCTCTACGGCTATGAGGCAGACGGCTGCACCATCAGCGGGGAGGGCACCATTGACGCTAACGGCCATGCCTTTGTGCAGCGCAAGGACCAATACTATGTGACCGGCGACTTCTACCCCCGCCCTACGGTGATTTATGTGGAGAAGTCCAACCATATCACCTTTAAGGACATTACCATTGTGGACGCACCGTTCTGGACCCTGCACCCGGCCGGGTGCGACGATGTGCTTATTGACCGTATTCGTATTCTCAATGATCTGGATGTGGCCAACAGCGACGGCATTGACCCGGACCACTGCTCCAATGTGCGCATTTTGGGCTGCCATGTGGAGTGCGCCGACGACTGCATTTGCCTTAAGGCCAGCAAGGGCAACGCCGAGTACGGCCCCTGCGAAAATATCATCATTGACGGCTGCACCCTGGTATCCACCTCCGCTGCCATTAAGATCGGCACCGAAGGAGTGGGCGATTTTCGCAATGTGCTGGTACAAAACTGCGTGATCTCCCGCAGCAACCGGGGGCTGTCCATTCAAATTCGGGACGGCGGCTCGGTAGAGAATGTAAGCTATTCCAATATTATCATAGAGACCCGGCGCTTTTGCCCGGACTGGTGGGGCACGGCTGAGCCCATCACCATCACCGCCTTTGACCGGGATCAGAATACCCGCTGCGGTAAGGTCAAGAACATTCGCTTCTTTAACATTACCGCCAAGGGCGAGAACGGCGTGCTCCTTCACGGCACAGCGGAGAACCCCATTGAAGATGTGCGCTTTGAGAACTGCCGCATTACCCTGACCAAAACCAGCAAGTGGCCCTGCGGGCTGTATGACCTGCGCCCCTGCTTGGACTATGGGGTGGAAAAGTACCAAAACGCCGCCTTCTTCCTACGCCACGCCAAGGACATTACCATTGAAAAAACCAAGACCGACTGGGGCAACCTGTGCCCGGATTACAGCTGCGCGGTAGACGCCGCCTATGTGGACAATCTGGAGCTGATACGCCTAACCGGCCATGCCGCCGACCCGGCAGAGGACGATCTAAAGCTGCGCCATGTGCGGCTGGTAAAATAAAGGAGTAAAAGTATGGTACAAATACAAGGCTACAAGGTGAACAAGCTGCACATGGAAAATACCGTAGCAAACGGCACCGAATTGCAGCTGCAAAACCAGGTAAAATACAATGTAAACTACATGGACGATGTGCACAAATGCGTGGGGATCCTGTCCTTTCGCATTACCGACGGGAATATGAACCCCTTTGAGGTGCAGATTGACATGGTGGCGGAGTTCACCTACGACGAAGGGGATGACAAGGCGGACATTCACACCCAGTCTTTTGACCAGATCTATCCCTTCCTGCGCCAGATCGTCAGCCAAATGGCCGGCCACTGCGGCGTGCCCGGGCTGATGATCCCCATTATGCGGCTGAACAAAGACACCGTGACCGTTGGCGGCCCGGACCAGTCGCCCCTGAACTGATATGGACAGACTGTGTGAGAACTGCTGGTACTTTGTGTGCGACGGCGAGGGCGAGGACGCCGAAGAGGGCTTCTGCGACCTGATGCTGGACGAGGACGAGTACGCCCGCATGCTGGAGAGTGACACCTCCGCCGGGTGCAAATACTTCCGTCCCGATGTAGGCGAGTACGGCATTGTAAGGAAACAAAACTGATATGGCCGAGTATTTTGACCTGCTGTCCCCCACCGGGGAACCCCTGGGGATCACCAAAGAGCGAAACGCCGTCCACCGGGACGGGGACTGGCACCCCAGCGTGCATATCTTTGTGATACAGGGTGACCGGATACTGCTTCAACGACGAAAGTGGGACAAAGAGTCTTTTCCCGGCAAGCTGGATCTGGCCTGCACCGGCCATGTGGACGCCGGCGAGGACTACCTGACCGCCGCCCGGCGAGAACTGCAAGAGGAGCTGAACCTGGCCGCCGGTGCCGATGACCTGCGCTACCTGTTTACCCAAAAGTTAGAGGTGGATGCAGACTTTGGTCACGGCCGCTTTGTCAGCAACGAGCACTGCCGGGTGTATTTGCTGAATCCTGCTGTTCCCCTGACCACTCTGCGCTACCAGGCGGAGGAGATTGACGAACTGGTGTGGGTAGATCGGCATACGGACATTACCGGTGCGGATTATTGCCTGCTCCCCGCGGAGTGGCACAAGGCCATGGGTCTGATTTTCGGGGAATGATGAGAGTATAACGCACCCTACAATTGTACCAAAAGGAACCCGTAGGGGCGGCAATTTGCCGCCCGCGGGCGGATAATATCCGCCCCTACGAATAAAAATAAATAAGCACCCCAAAAGCACAATAACCCCCGGGCACACAAGCGGCGACTTGTGTGCCCGGGGGTTATTTTATACCCATTTACGCTGTTAAATATGCAGCACGGCAGTGGCAAAGCCAAAGTAGATCAACAGGGAAATCGCGTCCACAATGGTGGTTACAAAGGGGGACGACATCACCGCCGGATCCAGTTTCAACCGTTTGGCGATAATGGGCAGAGAACAGCCGATCATCTTGGCCAAAGTGACCTCAACAATCAGGGTCAGGCTGATCACCAGATCCACCTTCAAGGTCACGCCGGTCATACCCAGCATCAGTCGATCCACCAACAGTACCTTGACAAAGTTAATGGCCGCCAGACTGCTGCCGCAAAGCAGACCCACTCGCAGCTCTTTCCATATCACCTTGAAAATATCCCGCATATCGATCTCGTTAAGAGACAGGGCGCGAATCACGGTAACGCTGGCCTGACCACCGGAATTGCCGCCGGTGTCCATCAGCATAGGGATAAAGGAGGTCAAAATAATCATACTGGCCAGCTTGTCCTCAAAGCTGGTGATAATGGAGCCGGTAAAGGTGGCGCTGACCATCAAAAGCAGCAACCAAGGGATCCGGGACTTCCAAGTCGCCAGCACGCCGGTCTTCAGATAAGTCCGCTCCGTGGGCACGATGGCGTTCATCTTTTGAATATCCTCGGTGTTCTCCTCTTGGATAACATCCATCGCGTCGTCTACGGTGATGATACCCACCAGTCGCTCTTCCAAGTCCACCACCGGCAACGCCAGAAAGTCGTATTTGCTCAGCTGGGCAGCTGCCTCCTCCTGGTCGCTAAGGGTATTCACATAGATCACATTGGTCTCCATAAACGCCTCGATCCGGTCGTCCTGATCGTGGAGCAGCAGTTCCTTCACGGTGGTCACGCCCAGCAAATGACGGGAGGCGTCCGTTACATAGCAGGTATAAATGGTCTCTTTGTCCACACCGGTGCGGCGAATGCGCTTAAAAGCGTCCTCCACGGTCATATCCCGCTTTAAGTCCACAAACTCCGGAGTCATGATAGAACCGGCGCTGTCCTCCGGGTAGCGCAGCAGGGTGTTGATGGAAGCGCGGGTTTCCACATCCGTGTTGCGCAAAATGCGCTTCACGACGGTAGCGGGCATTTCCTCAATCATATCCACCGTATCGTCCAGGTACAGCTCGTCCAGCACCTCTCGCAACTCGTTATCGGAGAAAGCGTGAATCAGTGCCTCCTGGTTGTCCGGCTCCAGCTCTACAAAGGTGTCTGCCGCTTCTTCCTTGCCCAGCAGGCGGAAGAACAACAGCCGTTCTTCGTTGCTGAACTCCTCTAAAAGCTGGGCAATATCTGCCGGATTCAACTGGTTCAAAATGGTTTTAATGGCAGAGAACTGCCGTTTGGTATGAAGATCCTCAATTTCTGCTTTCAGTTCTTCTAATTCCATAGGCGCGCTCCTTTCTGCACTTATTTTTATTCTTTACATCCCGGATATAAACGGATTATTGCTCCGATCTATAAAAGGACGGCTCGTCCTCGTCTGTGACCCGGGCAGTCTTGCGGGCGTGAAATGCCAAAAGAACGATTAACACTGCCAGACCGCCCACGCCGGCGGTCACCGCCATCCGGAAGGCGGGCTGCTGGTAAAAGCGGGTGCCCTCCACAAAGGAGGTGTAGTCCTCCTGTGCCATCTCGGCACGCACCTGTTCCACGGTCTTGTCCACCCGGCGCACCTTAATGGTATAAGTGCGCACTTGGCCGTCCGAGGCGGTCACCGGCAGGGTCAGGTCGATCTCCTGCTCCGGCGCCAGCGTCATCTCCACCGGTGCGCAGTAGGCGTTAATATCCTTGGTCACCGGGGTAATCATCAGCGAGGTCAGGTCGCCGGGAATATACAGCTTATAAGTGGTATCGTCCTCATTCATCTCCGGCACCAGCTCACCCAGGGTGCAGGTGATCGAGTCCAGGTGGTTCTCGCTGTTCTTAACATAAGCTGCGGCATTCTTGTAAGTAAAGGTATATTTGGCGGAGCCGGTGTCATAGCTGAGGGTGACCACCACCGCCGTTTGATGGTTGGTGCTGTCCGTATCATAGGTCACGAACAGGTTGCCCTCCCCCTGCACCTTGTAGCTTTTCAACTTTGGCGACACCGCCGCGTTGTCCAGCACCAACTGGTACTGGTACACATCGCTCTTAAACTGCCCCACAATGGTGGCGCCGGAAAAGGCAATGCGCTCCAGCACCGGGGCCTGCGCCGCAAAGGCAGGCAGGCACTGACCCAGCAGACACAGGGTCAGCAGCAGGTATAAGAACTTTCGCTTCATAAGGTCACTCCGTGATCAGGTAACAGGTGCAGCCGCGGTCGTCCAGCAGCTGCTTCACTGCCCGACGGCTTTTCTCCGGGCAGGTAATGGCATAAATTTGGTTTTCATTCGGGTTTTGGGTGCACTTGTCGGCCACTTCTTTTTTCAGGTCCGCCGTAGCGGTAGAGGTGATGTTTACCGCCACCGGTTGCAGAAATTTTACATCCTGCCCCAGGTCGGCAGTCAGTCGCTTGGACAAATTGGCAAACCCATTGTGATTAAAGGTGCCCGCCGCCTGCGGCAGCTCCGTGCCCTCCAGCACAAACACCGTTACCCCGGCGCGGACGCTCTCCTCCACCAGCGAGCGAATGTAGTTGTAAACCTCCGTGCTGTCCGGGTTCAGGTAGCGGTTGCCCGCCGGATCTGTGTAAGCGGTTTTGCCGCTCTTCACCGCCCAGGCCGGATTGGCAGCGGTCTGCACATTATCCGGATAGCACACAATGTGCCCCAGCACCAGCAGGTCATTCTTGCCCAGCTTTTGGCAAGAGGAGCGCAAATCTCCGGCAGGGGAAGATACTGCCCCGGCTGCCGCCACAGTACCCAGGGTAGAGGCATAGCCCACGGTGCCGTCCGCCCGCTTAATATCAAAACAGGCAGCGGTATAGCCGCCGGAGGACAAATCGTCCATCATGGCATCCAACATCACCGCACCGTCCAGGGACAGGCTGTCCACCTTGGTTGCCTTGGCCTCCAGCGCCACCGTGCTGATGGTGTTGCCGTCCACCGTGTCCGTTTGGGCGGCAGGCATGGCGTGCAGATCCATCCAGGCATCCATTAAAATATAGCCCGCATACAGCAGCACCAGCCCCAGCAGCACCAAAAGTACCCGGCGCACCACCTGACCGGGCGTGGTCTTTTGAAACGCCGGGCCTTTTTTACGCCGCTCCCGATCCAGCTCTGCCTGACCCGCCTGGGTGCGAGGTTCGATGTATTTGTCTGCAAAGTCAATAGGGCGGCCCACTTCCGGCTCCGTCCATTTTTGACCCCGCTTGTCATTACTGTAAAATCGCTTTTGCTTTTTCTTCATCTTGCCTTATTCCGCAGCCTGCTGCGCCGCACGGCACAGACCGGCAATGGTGGCTGCCGGATCCGCACTCTTAAACACCGCAGACCCTGCCACAAACACATTGGCCCCGGCCTTAGCCGCTGCCTTTACCGTCTCCAGGTTAATGCCCCCGTCCACTTGCAGATCCAGGTGGGGATAGCGGCTGCGCAGCAAAGTGAGTTTTGGCATCATATCTGCCATAAAGCTTTGGCCGCCGAAGCCCGGCTCCACAGTCATCACCAGCACCATGGCCAGCCGATCCGCATAGGGCAGCACCGCCTCTGCCGGCGTGCCCGGCTTAATGGCAATCGCAGGCTTGCAGCCTCGGGCAAGGATCTTGTCGATCACTGCGCCCGGGTCATCGTCGCTCTCCAGGTGGAAAGTGATCAGATCCGCACCGGCGTCGGCGTAATCGTCAATATACCGCAGCGGCTGGCTGATCATCAGGTGCACATCAAAGGGCAGGTCGCACACCTTGGACAGCCCGGCGATCACCGGCGCGCCAAAGGAAATATTGGGCACAAAATGCCCGTCCATTACATCCAGGTGCAGCAGATGAGCGCCCCCGGCGGCGCATTTGTTGGCCTCTGCGCCCATGTTGGCAAAATCGCAGGCCAGCATAGACGGTGAAATCTTCATATCCATACAGAATTCCCCTCTCGGTAACGGCAAAACTGCCGGTTTGCGTTCGTGCTCTTATTATACGCCCAAAAGGGCACAAAATCAACAGCAACGCCTACGAAATATGCCTTGACGGCGCACCCGGTTTTCGTTAGAATAGTACAAAATAGGAGGTAACTGAAATGGAACTCTCCCCTATCTGCAAAAAAGAATACCCGACGCTGCGGGCACTGTATCGCAGCGCGTTCCCGGCAGCGGAGCGTATGCCCCTCTCCCGCTTCTTCACCCTGCAAAAAAAGGGGCAAGCGGAGATTTTGGTGCTGCGCACCGGCGGCGCCTTTGCCGGGCTGATGATCGTCAGCTTTGCCCCCGGCTACGCCCTGCTCAACTACTTTGCCGTGGAGCCGGACTGCCGCTCTATGGGACTTGGCTCCCGGGCGCTGCCTGCCTTGCAGCAGCGTTATCCCAATCGGCAGGTGGTGCTGGAGGTGGAGCCGCCGGATCACACGGCACCCAACGCCCGGCAGCGGCAACGGCGGCTGGATTTCTATGCCAAAAACGGCTTTCTCCCCTGCAACTTGCCGGTACGACTGTGCGGCGTGGCACTGGATGTGCTCACGCCCGGCGGGCAGGCACTGGATTTTGCCGCCTATCAAGGGTTTTATCGCCCGATCTTTGGCCGTCTGGCGCCCCTTTTTGTGCAAAAGCGCCAATAAAACGACGCCGGGCCAAATTCTCCTTGTATTTTGGCCGGGGGTGGTGTAGAATAGTTGCGGATTTTTAGATACAATAGATAACAAAGCCAGTAACGGAGGATTTCTCTATGATTCAAGCCAATAATGTAACCGTGCAGTTTGGCGGTCGCGCCCTGTTTGAGCGGGTCAATGTGACCTTCTCCAAGGGCAACTGCTACGGCATCATCGGTGCCAACGGCGCAGGCAAGTCCACTTTCTTAAAAGTGCTGGACGGCGAGCTGGAGCCCCAAAAGGGCGAGGTGGTCATCACTCCCGGCGAGCGGCTCAGCGTGCTCAAGCAGGACCACTTTGCCTACGACCAGTACCAGGTGGTGCGCACCGTGCTGATGGGCAACCCCCGTCTCATTGAAATTATGGAAGAAAAGGACGCCCTGTATGCCAAGCCGGACTTTAGCGAGGCGGATGGCGTGCGCGCCGGGGAGCTGGAAGCGGAATTTGCCGATATGGACGGCTGGAACGCAGAGAGCGATGCGGAGTTTATGCTCAACAAGCTGGGTGTCACCGACGAGTACCACTATATGACCATGGCGGAACTGCCTGCCAACTTAAAGGTCAAGGTGCTGCTGGCGCAGGCCCTCTTTGGCAATCCGGACATTTTGCTGCTGGACGAGCCTACCAACCACCTGGATCTCTCCGCCATTCGCTGGCTGGAAAATTTCCTGCTGGATTTTGAAAACACGGTAATCGTGGTGTCCCATGACCGTCACTTCTTAAATAAGGTCTGCACCCATATCTGCGATGTGGACTTTGGCAAAATTCAAATGTATGTAGGCAACTACGACTTTTGGTACGAGTACACCCAAATGCGCCAGCGCCAGGCTCGGGATCAGAACAAAAAGAACGAGCAGAAGATCAAGGAACTCCAGGCCTTTATTGCCCGCTTCTCTGCCAATGCGGCCAAGAGCAAGCAGGCCACCAGCCGTAAAAAGCAGCTGGACGCTTTGGAGATGATCGACATGCCCGTGTCCTCCCGTCGGTTCCCCTTTGTGGACTTTAAGCCGGATCGGGAGTGCGGCAACGACCTGCTGCGGGTGGACCACCTGACCAAAACCATCGGCGACCGCAAAGTGCTGGACGACATCAGCTTTGTGATCCATCCCAGAGAGAAGGTGGCCTTTGTGGGCGCAGATGCCATGGCCAAAACCACCCTGTTTAAGATCATTATGGGCGAAATGGAGCCGGACGAGGGCGAGTTCAAGTGGGGCGTAACCACCACCCAAAGCTACTTCCCCAGCGACAACAGCGCCTACTTTGACGGCGTGGACCTGACCCTGATCGACTGGCTGCGGCAGTACACCACCCAAACGCTGGAAACGGACATTCGCTCCTGGCTGGGTCGTATGCTCTTCAGCGGCGACGAGGCGTTAAAGAAAGCCAATGTACTTTCCGGCGGCGAGCGTGTGCGGTGTATGCTGTGCAAGATGATGCTCTCCGGCGCCAATGTGCTGGTGCTGGACGAACCCACCAACCACCTGGACCTGGAGTCCATCACCGCATTGAATGACGGCCTGATCCGCTACCCGGAGACCATTCTCTTTACCTCCCACGACCACCAGTTCGTGCAGACCGTTGCCGACCGGATCATCGAGGTCAGCGGCAATACCCTGCTGGATCGCAAGGGCACCTACGACGAATTCCTGGCGGACTTTGACGAGGACCAGCTGAAGAAATATTAACGGCAAAACGCATAACATAAAAGAACAGGAACGCAGATCTATGCGTTCCTGTTCTTTTATATATTGTACTTTATACCGTCACTCTGCCGTTACACGAAGCAGAAGGGCGCCGTGGGCGGGGACGGTGGCGGAGAAGCTGTTTTTGAAGGTACCCAACGGTTCGCCTGACCAAATCTCCGTCAGGGTACAGGGGGTATCCGGAAGCAGCAGCGCCGTTAAGTCCAGGGTTTGGCGGGCCGGGCGGTCCTGGGTATTAAACAGGGCGGCGTACTTGCAGCCCCGGCCGCAGGCCACCCACTGAATGGTGCCGCGGCCGTTGGTTTCTCGCCGCAGCAATTCCCGGGCGCCGTAAGAGGTAGCGTGCATTTGCAGATAATCTTCATTGGTCAGCATAGCCAGCACATCGGCGGGCATCTGCGGCAGATCGCCGCCCAAAAACAGCGGACTGCGGAAAATGCCCCACAAAGTGAACATGGTGCGCACCTCATCCGGGGTAAAATTGCTCATCCGATTCTGCGCACCATGGTAGGGAGCGTCCTTGCACAGGCGGCCCACCGGCAGCATATCACAATCCGGCCAGCAGCCGGGACCGGGCACGCCCTCCCAGGTCTTGCACCGGTCAAACATATCGTGCAGCTTGTCCCACCGGTCCCAAAAATCGCCGGTCATACGCCACATTTGGGCGTGGCGGCGCAGGTGGGGCAAATGAACAATATCCGCCGGGCCGGGAGAGAGGGATAAGACTACCTCCCGCCCGCAATTTTGCAAGCTGCGGTGGAGCATTTCAATCTCGTACCGGGCGTTATACGGATCGTCCCATTTGCGAAATTCCGTGACGCAAATATCGTCGCACTTAATAAAATCCACGCCCCAGTCGGCGTACAACTGACAAATGGAGTCATAGTACGCTTGGGCTGCGGCATTGTCCCGCATACCGTACATATCCGTGTTCCAGGCGCAGACGGAGAAGTGATGGGCTGCGTCCCGGGCAGTAAAATCCGTGCCCAAAATAGGCGTATCCCGGTGCACCGCCTGGCGGGGAATGCCCCGCATAATATGAATACCAAAGCGCAGGCCCAGAGAATGGCAATAGTCCGCAATGGGGCCAAAGCCCTTGCCCCCAGCTGCGCTGGGAAAGCGGTTCTCCGCTGGTAACAAACGCCCATAGTCGTCCATACAAACCGAGGCAAAATTGTTATATTCGTTGCCCTTTGCCTGCGGCTCGTACCACTGAATGTCGCACACCAAGGTGTTCCACCCAAAGGGCAGCAGGTGCGCCGCCATAAAGCGGGCGTTCTCCCGCAAGGCTTCCTCCGTTACGCCGGCGCCGTAGCAGTCCCAGCTGTTCCACCCCATAGGCGGGGTGGGGGCAAGTGTCTTTTTCATACCATTCACCTCAAAAAAGCCGCCGGTAATTGCCCGACGGCGCTGTTTTTATTACAGTTCCTTAACCATACGAATGTGGGGGCAAAACTCGTCCAGATAGACCTCCCCCACCGAGGTAAAACCGCACTTTTCGTAAAAAGGCTGCACCCGGCACTGGGCAGACACCTCAATGCCCGCAGCGCCCCGGCGGCGCAGTTCCGTCTCTGCCAAGTCCATCATTCGCCGCCCTAAGTGCAGCTGGCGGGCAGACTGGATCACCGCCACCCGGCCGATATGCCAGCGGGTGCCGCCGTCCTCCGTAAAGGCACGCAGCGTGCCCACCGGCCGGCCGTCTGCAAACAGCAGCAGGTGCAGGGCGTGGCGGTCAATGGCGTCAAATTCCTCCTGAAAGCCCTGCTCCTCCACAAAAACCGCCTGGCGAATGGCCGCGGCCTCCGGGGGCAAAGCGTCATAAAATGCGTGGGTAAATTCCATTACTTCAAATACTCCCAATGCTTGTCTTTTTCGCTTAGCTGCAAGGTCATACCCGGGGGAATGGGCCATTCCACGCCGATCTTGGGATCGTCCCAGGGAATGCCACCCTCATCGTCCGGGTGAAAGAAGTCCGTTACCTTGTAGCAAAATTCCGCCCGCTTCGACAGCACCAAAAAACCGTGGGCAAACCCGGCAGGGATCAAAAACTGCTTTTTGTTCTCCGCAGAGAGCACCTCGCCGTGCCACCGCAAATACGTATCGCTGCCCGGTCGCAAGTCCACCGCCACATCAAATACCGTGCCGCTGACCACCCGCACCAGCTTGGTCTGGGGATAGCGCAGCTGGCGGTGCAGCCCCCGCAGCACGCCGTAGGTGCTGCCGGACTGGTTGTCCTGGACAAAATCATAATGAAAGCCCAGGCTCTCCATATCCCGCTGATTGTAGGTCTCCATAAAATAGCCACGGTCGTCGCCGTGCACCGTGGGGGTGAGCACTGCCAGCCCGGCAATGCCGCCCACATTCTGCTGTGCCTGCATTTGGATCATACTTTTTCTTCCTCCAATGCCTGTAAATACCGCGCCAGTGCGTCTTGCCACTCCGGCAAGGGGGTAAGGCCCGCTGCCGCCAAGGCGCTGCAATCCAGCCGGCTGTTCAGCGGTCGCCGAGCCGCCGTGGGGTACGCTGCGGTAGAGATCGGCTCCAATTCTATCTCTTTCCCGGCAAGGTCAAAAATCCGCCGGGCAAAGTCGTACCAGCTCACCGGTTGACCGCTGCCGGCGGCGTGGAACACACCCTGTGCGTTTTGCTCTGCCATTTGGCAAATGAGCCGGGCCAAATCCACCGTATAGGTGGGGCAGCCGATCTGGTCGTCCACCACCGACAGGCGGGTGCGGCGCTCTGCCAGGCGCAGCATGGTCTTTACAAAATTGTTGCCGTGCAGGCCAAACACCCAGCTGATCCGCAAGATGGCGTGGCGGGGCACCGCCTGCGCCGCCTGCTCACCCAGCAGCTTGCTGCGACCGTACACATTCAGGGGCGCCGGGCGCTCCGTCACCGGATGGGGCGCCGTGCCGCTGCCGTCAAACACATAATCCGTAGATGGGTACAGCAGCCCGCAGCCTGCTGCCGCGCAGGCGTGCGCCACATACGCCGTGCCCGCTGCATTAACAGCCATACAAATTTTTTCTTCCGTCTCTGCCCGATCCACCGCCGTGTAGGCCGCGCAGTGCACCACCCAGTCCGGGCGATAGTCGCCGATGGCAGACTCCACCTGCGCCGGGTGGGTAATATCCAGTTCCGTATGATCGGGGGCCCATACCTGCCAACCCTTGGCCGCGGCTGCCTGTGCCACATCCGTACCCAGCTGGCCGCTGCTCCCTGTTACTAAAATTCGCATTTATTCGCCTAACCGCTCTCTGTACATGGCCTGAAAATAATTTTGATATTCGCCGCTGAGAATGTGGCTCCACCAATCCCGGTGGGCTAGATACCACTCTACCGTGCGGCGCAGCCCGGTGTCAAAATCCGTCTCCGGCTGCCAGCCCAGCTCTCGGTGAATTTTCGTAGGATCAATGGCATAACGCCGATCGTGACCCGGCCGGTCGGTGACGAAAGTGATCAGACTTTCCGGCTTGCCCAAAGCGGCCAGCACCGCCTGCACCACCTGCAAGTTGGTGCGCTCATTATGCCCGCCGATGTTATACACTTCTCCCGCCGTGCCTCGGCGCAAAATCAGGTCAATGGCGGCGCAGTGATCCTCCACATACAGCCAGTCCCGCACATTCTCGCCGGTGCCGTACACCGGCAGGCTTTGATCTGCCAGCGCTCGGGTGATCATTAAGGGAATCAACTTCTCCGGGAAGTGGTAGGGGCCGTAGTTGTTGGAGCACCGGCTTACCGTGACCGGCAACCCGTAGGTGCGAGCGTAGGCCAGCACCAGCAGATCCGCCCCCGCCTTGGAGGCAGAATAGGGGCTGGAGGTGTGTATGGGTGTTTCTTCCGTAAAGAACAGATCCGGCCGATCCAGGGGCAGATCGCCGTACACCTCGTCGGTGGACACCTGATGATACCGGGTAACCCCGTGACGGCGGCAGGCGTCCAGCAATACCCCGGTGCCCAGCACATTGGTCTTTAAGAACAGATCCGGCTGGGTAATGGAGCGGTCCACATGGCTCTCCGCCGCAAAGTTGACTACATAATCCGGTTTCTCCTGCAAAAACAGGCGCTCCACCGCCTGCGCATCGGCAATATCTCCCTGCACAAAGCGGAAGTTGGGGTTCTCCATCACATCCGCCAGGGTCTCCAAATTGCCCGCATAGGTCAGCTTGTCCAGGCAGACCACCCGATCCTCCGGGTGGTGGGTCAGTTGGTAAAATATAAAGTTGGCACCGATAAACCCGGCACCGCCGGTCACAAGTACAGTCATCCTCGCACCTCAGTATTGTATTTCGCCCCGCACCACCGCCTGCAAGTAGGCGCCGTATGCGGATTTGCCATAGGTCTTGGCCGCTGCCGCCAAATCATCGGCGGTAATCCAGCCGTTAATATAGGCCACTTCCTCCGGGGAGGAGATCTCCACCCCCTGCTGGTGCTGAATCGTACGCACAAAGTTGCCGGCCTCTAACAGGCTGTCCGTGGTGCCGGTATCCAGCCAGGCGTAGCCCCGCCCCAGCAGTTTTACATCCAGATCCCCCGCCTGTAAGTACAGCCGGTTCAGATCGGTGATTTCCAGCTCACCCCGGGCGGAGGGGGTCAGTCCTTCGGCGTAGTCCACGCACCGATTGTCGTAGAAATACAGCCCGGTGACCGCATAATTGCTCTTGGGCACCGCCGGCTTTTCCTCCAGCGATACCACCCGGTTCTCCCGGTCAAACTCCACAATGCCAAAGCGCCCCGGGTCCTCTACATGATAGCCGAACACGGTGGCGCGATGCTTTTGCTCTGCGTTCTCCACCGCGCTTTGCAGCAGCCGCCGCAGCCCGGCGCCGTAAAAGATATTGTCCCCCAGCACCATACAGCAGCAGTCGTCGCCAATAAAGTCCGCACCCAGGATAAAGGCCTGGGCCAGCCCGTCCGGGGAGGGCTGCTCCTTGTAGCTGAGCCGCAGACCAAACCGGGCGCCGTCCCCCAAGAGAGACTGGAATCGGGGCAGATCCCGGGGCGTACTGATAATGAGAATATCCCGCACTCCCGCCAACATCAGCGTGGTCAGCGGATAGTAGATCATCGGCTTATCATACACCGGCAGCAGCTGCTTGGAGGTGATCTGGGTCAGCGGATACAACCGGGTGCCGCTGCCTCCTGCCAAAATTATACCTTTCATACCATTCCCCTTCCCGGCCCGCGCCGTCTGTCTATTTTATATACCTATTATAACTCTACCATACCCCGGCTGAAAATGCAATAAAAAGCGGCTACTGCACAAAAAGGAAAAGCCCCCTTGCACGGCTGTGCAAAGGGGCTCGGAACAGCAAAATCAATAATTCGTTGTATTGATGTAAGTAACGATAATATGATCGGGTGTGTTATTGTAAAATGCTACCGCAAGCATAACCAAATCATTTGTGTCCTCATTTATAAACGAGTAATAATACAAGCCATCTTCATCCCGCTTATCGTCTTCTCTATAGAATTCATATCCATAATCCTGCAATATATCGTAGTAATCATTCAACCAATCGGCGCTTTGACTGACCACCGCATCATAAGAATAAACACAGAATACTGTATCGCCATCTCCTTTATTGTCGTAGTCAACCAGCGGCACATTAAAGTACGCACCAAAGTCCGGTACATTGTAATTCTCCGGGTAATACTCCGGCACTGTTACTTTGCAGCTGATCCGGTCGTCTGCGGTTTTGGCCGTAATGGTGCACTGACCGGAGCCGTTGGCGCTGATCTCGCCGGAGCGGTTCACCACCGCCACGGTAGGATCGCTGGTCTGCCAGGTGATCTTTTTATCCGTGCCGGTGCACTTTAATTTGTAACCCTCACCGTTAAAGAGGGTGATTTTGTAGGCGTTCAGGCTCAGCCCGGTTTTGGTGGTGACGGAGGAAGCCTTTGACCAGCTGCTGTAATAGTTGGTCTTGCCCACTTTCTTATAGGTGCGCACCCGCACATAGTATTTTTTAATGGGTTTGCCGTTTACTTTCAGCGAGGTGGTGGAATTCTTGCTTACGGTCTTGCTGCCGGCGGATTTGAAGCTTCTGTTCTCTGCATACTGCACCTGATAGCCGGTGGTTTGGGTGGCCTGCTTCTTCCACTTAACGGTAAAGGACTTTTTACCGGCGGACACAGAGGAGACGGCAGTCCCCTTGGGCACGATCTTAAAGCTGGCGCTCTTAGTGCCCTTATACTTGCCCTTGAATTTGACCTTAACCGTATAAGTGCCCACATTTTTTCTGCCGGAGGGGTACTTGACCGTGTAATACTTGGCGGCGATCTTTTTGCCCTTCTTGTCCTTGGCGGTCACCTTAGGCTTCTTCACCTTGCCGTCGTAGGTGTAAGTGGTGGTAGACAGCGACACGCTCTTGGCCGTAGTGGCGGCATAGGCGGTGATCTGCACGGCGCCTACCATACAGACGGCCATCATCAGCGCCAAAAGAATACTGATTTTTCTTTTCATTTGCATTTCCTTCTTTCTGTTGTTCTTTCTGGTTCTGCATAATTGCACCTATACAGGTGCAATCTTAGAATAGCACAAAGATACAATAAAGTCAACGCAAATTGTTCTTAAATAGGTGCAAGAGGTTGACCATGAATATTGAATTTGAAAAGCAGATGGGGCAGAATATCCGCCATATTCGGGAAGAAAAGGGCATGACCCAGGAGCTGCTCTCCGCCAAATTGCAGCTGGCCGGGTGCGACATCACCCGCAGCGCCGTGGCCAAGATCGAGGTGGGGCAGCGGCATATTTATCCGGACGAGATCCGCCACATTCGGCAGATTTTGGGCACTACCTATGAAGAATTATTTGAACGGCAGTATAACTGATGCTGCCGGCAGGCGACGGTGCGCGTTTGTTGACTTTTGGCGGCGGCTATTATACAATAATCCGGCAAAAACAAAGGATGATCTGCGGCTGTGTGCCGAGAACGGAGAACAAAATGGGCCGAGCCTCTGTGTTTGAAAATCGAAAATGGGTGCCCCTGTTTGCCGGCAGCGCGGCGCTAAGCTGGGCCTGCGCCTTTCCCCTGATCAAGCTGGGTCTGGCGGACTTTGGCATTGCCGGCACAGACACCGGCGGCAAGGCACTGTTCGCCGGAGCGCGGTTCTTGCTGGCCGGTCTGGTGGTGCTGGCAGTAGCCAAGCTGGGCGGCCGCTCCTTTGCGGTGCCCCGGGGCAAGACACGGTGGCAGCTGGTGCTCTTTGGTCTGGTCAACACGGCGCTGCACTACTTTTTCTTTTATCTGGGCGTATCCAATTCCCCCGGTGGCCGGGCGTCTATCCTGGACAGCCTGGGCACTTTTCTGCTGATCCTGGCAGCCGCGGTGGTGTTCCGGGAAAAGCTCACCCTACGGTCGATTTTTGGCTGCCTGTTGGGGTTCTCCGGCATTGTGCTCATCAACCTGGGCAGCACCGCCGGGCAGTTCACCCTCTCCGGCGACGGTATGCTGCTGTGCAGCAGTGTGTGCGCCATGGTAGGTGGACTGCTGACCCGGGTGGTCACCCGCAAAATGGACCCGCTGGTGGCTACCGGCCATTCCCTGGCACTGGGCGGTGCGCTGCTGATCCCTGCCGGGCTGCTGATGGGCGCCCACCCGGTGGGTGTACACCTCAAGGGACTGCTGATCCTGGCGGCGCTGGTGGCAGTGTCTGCCGTGGGTTTTTCGTTTTACAACCAACTGCTGCGCTATCACCCGGTGGGGCAGATTGCCATTTATAACGCCTTTATTCCGGTACTGGGAGTGGTGCTCTCCTGCCTGCTGCTGGGGGAGCCTTTCTCCTGGCGCTATCTGCTGTCCGGCGCACTGGTTACCGTCGGGATCTGCGCCGTAAATTTGCCTGGAAAAGGCAAGAATTGACAGCTAATGCCAAGTATGGTATGCTATGGGTGCAGAGTGCTGCACATTTTTTAAGAAAAGAGGAAGTACCAAATGGACCAGTACAATCAGCAAAACCCGAACCGGCAGGGCAATTATCAACAACCCTATCAGCCGCCCTATCAACCGGCGCCCCCGGCCTATGATCCCACCACCCAGGTGATGAGCATTGGCCAGTATGTGGGTATGTTCATTCTCTCCGCCCTGCCGGTGGTGAATTTGATCTGCTGGATCGTGTGGCTGTGCAGCCCCAACACCAATAAGAACAAAAAGAACTTTATTTGGGCCAACATTATTGTGTGGGTCATCTCCGTAGTGGCAATGTCGCTGTTTTATGCCTTCGTCGGCACCGCCGCTCTCGGCGCCCTGTCCTCTCTGTGACCCGGATTAAAATCGTTCTAAGCTGACAAACCCGTTGATGAACTGTCATCAGCGGGTTCTTTTTTTGTAGGAAATGTATGAAGTTGGTACTTTTATTCGGCGCTGCGGCACAAACCGTACAAGCGAAATATCGCCCTCTCCAACCAGCAGCTGCTCCGGGACAACCCGACCATCGAATGGTCAGCCGCCCCGGCGAGCTGCCCTTTGCCAATTATAGGAAGATCGACAACGCCCACTTGTCTGCTGCCGCTACCGCCGCGCAGACCAAAGCGCGATTTGACTTGTAACAAAAAGCCACCGATCATCGGTGGCTTTCTGCATTGCTATTCGTCGTAATCTTCGATTTCCTGTTCTTCCTCTTGTCTCTGTTTTTCCCGGGCTTCCTCTTGCTTGGCTTTGCGGGATTTGATGATCCCTGCAACCAATGCAATCACGGCTGCTGTGGCTAAGGCAATGGCAAGATAAATTAAAATATTTGCTACGGTGGAACGGTGCGTAGGCGTCACCGCTGCGGTGTATGTCCCGTCGGTGAGCACGGCTGTGCCGCCGGTTTGTACCGGCAGTTCTTCCTCCGTATCACCGGTGCTTGCCCCGCCGGTGTACGCAAACTTACTCCCTGTTTGGGCGCTGCTTTTCCGTGCGCTTTTGGCCGTGTGGGGCACTGTGCCGGTATAGGTGAATTTGGTGGTGGTCTCTTTTTTCTTTTTCGTTGTGGTTTGCCGGGTTGATTGGTTCGTCCCGACGCGCGCATTGCGACTTGCAGTCGTCTTTTCCGGCAAAGTGTAATCGAAAGTAGCGTGCTTCAAAAGGCAAATGCCCCGCTCGCCGCAGTTATAATCCAGCCGCACCGTCAACGGCCCGCACAGGCTTTTATTCAGCGCAATGGCAAAGTAGGCATTGCCGTCTGCGATGCCGTAACCGCCGCTGTTTTCCAGTATTTCCACCTGCATATTGCAGCCGCTGGCAATGCCGTCGTAGCTTTGCAACGCCTTGTTTGCGCCGGTTGTAAATGTAAATTTCCTAGTGGAGAATTTGGCAGAGGACACCTGCAAATTCAGCGCAACGGCGGCGGTATTCGCCCCCGGCTCCACCTGCTGATCTTGCATACTCACCGCAAAATACAGACAATGATTGTCCGTGTCGGCATAGATTTGGTAATAGCCCATCGCACCATCCGCCCGGAATTCTGTAACCGGCACATTCTGCCAAGGCTCCCGGGTCAGGTAGGCGCTGTCCACCGTCGGCGAAGCTGCATAGGCCGGCACCGCTGCCCACAAAAGCGCCAAAAGCGCCGCCAACACAGCCAAAATCCGCCGACCCATAACCATACCTCTTCTCTCTCTAAAAAACTTTCTAATCGGTTTTATTCTACCCATTTTCCCCTTTTTCGTCAAGGGGATTTGGAGAATTTTTCTGTTTTTCGCCACAAAAAACAACCACCGGCAATAAATCCACACAAAAAAGGCCCCCGCCAAAGCGGAAGCCTTAAATGCATTATCGTTTTTACCTGCAAGTCATCAGGCACCATTTATTCCCACTCTATGCCTTAAATTGTAACTGTAACAGTTTAGCATGGGTATTTTTGTTTGTAGTGTTCACATTACCAACATTATCCCATCAGCATGGTCTGCCAAAAGTTTTGTTGCCATTCTGTTGCCAATATATAATAACATAACATTTATACAATCTCAATAATTATTTGCTAAAATGGTAAATCATCGTCATCAACTGTAACATTATATTCATCAACAACATCAACAACATCATACCTGAACAATTCGTCAACTTCATCATACTTCTTAATAAATCTAACAGTCCCGTCCTCATTAAATAATCTTGATAGAAGTGAAATCGTGTATCTTTTTTTATTTTGGATTTTTTGATATTTTCGTACTTCTTCTAAAACATCATCTACGGCAATGCTTTTATATCCGACAAGTTCCATAAATTCATCAAGTGCCTCTAAATCTTTCGCAAAGAAAGTAGATTTCTCCATATTCAAACACTTTTTTATTCTCCTAGTCAGCAAATTGCTAACCAAAATAGAACTGTCATATTTTTTTAAAAACTCTTCCTTTTCTTCTTTTTCGAATTCAATTAAAGTTTTAAATTTTTCTACCGTTTCTTGCAAGTCGTATGCGGTTTTTGCTTCGGTCAAAGAAGCTTCTCTTGTTAAAAGATTTTGAAGAAGTCCTGCAAACTGAGACTTTAACGTATTAATTATTTGATCTGTTGTATCAAATGGAGTTATAACATTACTATGATTAAAGGTTTTTAATTCTTCAATGAATTGATGAATTTTAATATTATCAGTATATGCTGATTTGAAATTACCATTTTCTTTATTTTGCATATATGTATTGTTTTCAATATAAACATTATTTGCAATAAAAATATACACTTTCTTTTTATTTTTGATTGCCGTTTTTATTTCATTCATTGTGATTGACAGCTCATTCTCTGATGATTGAGAGCCAAAAGAATTACCAATAATAGAAACCACTATTTCACAACCAGATATTTCCCTATAACAATCCTTCTCGAGATTAGTGTTTTGAGTATAAGCAACTCCTGAATGCTCATGCATTACTGCCTCATATCCTAACCCTTCAATAAATCCCTTAATGTTATCTCTCGTTTGTCTTAAATCATAATATGTTGAACTAACAAAAATTCTAGGTGCTGCCATTTATTTTCCCTCACTTATATCGAATATTGGTAGAAGTTCACTATAATTACTTATACAGTAGTCAGGTAAAAGATTTTTTTCATTCCATTCTTTTTTCAAAGTGCTTTCTCGTATGAAATCCTCATCTGTCCAGCTAGTAATATCAACCAGTTTTTGATAAAAATCATTTTGCTCTTTTTCATATCTAGCCCAAACTGATGTTACTCCTGCCATTTTCGCCATGTAAACATCCTTTGTTAGACTATCGCCAACATAAACAACATCAGAAACGGATATTTTTTCATCATAACATATTTCAAGTAATACATCCTTATCCGGTTTTTTAAAATTTATAGTATGGATTCTTTTATCTGTTTCAAATTCACTATGGAATAAACTATCAGATACATAAACTGAATGAAAAAAAGCATCTATACCTAATTTCTTTAATCGATAAAAACCTGCCTCTTGAGTTGATTCAGTAAACCCAATAATAATAACACCATTATCCGTTAGTTTTTCTAATGTCTGTTTTACAGAAGGAAACAAACTTAATTCTTGTTTTCGCACAGAATTAAATCTATGAAAGGCTTCGCTTAAAATTTCTTTAATTTGCTCGAAGTCCATTCCGATATATTTGTTTTTTATACTTGGAAGTTCCAATGTTACAAACGGATGCTCTACTGTTCCATAATATTGATGCTTTTCCTTATATTCAGAAAGAAGTATTTCTTTGTCAATTCCTGTGATTGAAACAAGCTCATCAACCATTGCATAAAAGGATGGTATAAAGAATCCTAGCCAATCATATAGTGTATCATCTAAATCTGTTATTAATACTTTTTTCAAATTATCCTCCATAAGCAATTTTATATTCAATTATTTCCCCATCGCTAGAAGATCCGTTAGAAAAAATCTCATACACTTTAATACTAATGTATTCTTCTTCAAAAGAAATAACTGCGTACTGATTATTATTTCCTTCTGATAAATGACTGCTAACAACACCTGTGCTTCCTAAACCAACAATTGTAAGAGACTTTTCTTCTGCCTTCTTTGTGGGAACTGGACGCACAACTTTCGAATAAAATCTTTTGTGTATGTGTCCATGTAAGACCAGCGAAATATTATTGTTCAAACAAAATTGTGTTATTGCCTCACTATCGAGCATTATTGAATACATAGGATTTATAACAGGCATTTCAGAATATAATGCAGGCAATAAATTATGATGCATAACAATGATACGATAAGGATTTATTTTGTCGGTAAGTTTCAACTCTTTTCTAATGGCCTCTAATTGATCGTTACCAACGAACCCCATCCCCCTAAAATGTTCTTTATTTTGCTGCAATATACATGTATTCAAAGAAATAATTTCAATCAGTTTTCCCTTTGTTGTAATAATTCTATGAATTGAATTCATATATTCATTTGCAGTAATACCTTTTACAGACTGATAGAAATTACGATAGTTTTCTTTTGCTTCTTCAAAATTTAATTCCACAGGATCATTATCATTGGTATAAGCTTTTTCTGAATATTTCATATCATGGTTTCCAGGGCAGAAAATAAATGTAGAAGGATCAACTCCTAAGCCACTTGCTAAATCTGAAAAAAACGACTTGGCTAAATTGAACTCATCTTCACTGGAAGTAAAAGAAAAATCTCCAGTTGAAATAACCCTAGAAAAAGATTTAATTTTGTTTAATTCAAAACTTCTGTTTAATACATTTAATAATGAATTATTGCTTCCAACAGTGGCCTTAAATTCATGAAAATCACTCGAAAAATGCATATCAGACAACCAAAGTATTTTGTCATTATCAACAATACTAAAAGTGTTATCATAATTTCCAACGCCCGGCTCATAAGACACTATTCTTTGATCTCTGTCGCCAGTTTCTTTTTCTCTAAGATACCAAATTGTGCATTGTTGTTCAATCAATTCATCACAATCATAAACAACTTTATTGTCAAATGCGGAAAAAGGAGAAATGCCATTTGCAAAATGTTCATCAACTTTTACATATGAATAACAATTTAATTCTGCTTTTGAATTAACGATTGGTTCAGAAATGCTTTCAAATTTAAACCATAGCATATATTGATTATTCTTATAATATTCTGGAGTTGCTGTTTTAACAGGTGTATTAATAAACTCACCATTTTCGCCAAAATCAATACCCACACACTTTGCTTTCCTTAATTCAAATTTTCCTGAATCAAGAAGATATATGTCTATTCCATCTAATTCGGCTTTACTTTTTAATTCGCTAAAAACCTCCAAAGAAATTTTCTCTTGTGGCTTTGCCCACCAACCCCACCAAACAAATCCTTTGCTATTAATAATTTTTTTATGAAGCTCTATTGTATTTTTATTAGAAAGATCTCTATATCTAAGAATTATTGTTTTTATTTTTTCCACATTCATATTAAATCCTCGCTTTTAGACAATTCTCATACCACAAATGTGGTGGTAGTGTTGATTCATAAGCACTATCAAATAATGTATAAAGTGTTTTATATTTTACACACTCAGAAACGATACGCTTTAACACCTCGGTATCTAACGGAATAATTTTCATACCCTCAACATATTGAGTTGTGTCTTGCGTGTCATAATACAGAGCTGTTTTTCTGGACCTAAAATCTGCAACAACATTTATGTCAAGATATGGGGTTATGAACACACAATACGAGTTCATATTTCCTGTTCTTATTAAATGTCTGCCGAGATGTCTTGAAACCGGCTCCATCTCCATTCTTCTTTGGTTTGTTTCTGTAGCAAGTGTTGCTTCAATTAACAAAGAGTGCATTGGATAATACTCTGTTTGAGGGTATTCGTAAACCAAATCTGCCTCGCCACCACCTGCATGAGTTTTAGGCAACAAATCAGCTTCTAAAGAAAGCTTCATATAATCCAAAATATCGCCTTGTCTATCGCTGACTTTATACCAAATAACACCAAGAATATACTCAAAAATAGTTGGAATATCAGCATTATCCGTTACCATATTTCTTATTTCATTATCATTTCTCGCTTTAAACAAATCTAATAATACAATTAACTTATCATCGGTAAATTTCTCGTCAATAAGCTGATTAAATCTTTGATAACGATTTTCATAAACGATTCTGTAGGCTTCGTCTAATGAAACTACATTAACATTAAACTCTGCGTTAATTCCGTCAACTATTACATTTTCATCTATTGCTAATACAGGACTGATATCTGTAATATCGCAATCATCAAATAATAATTCCGACTCTTCATAAGCACTTAAATAAAGTTGGTCAATAACTGCATTAAAGAAGTACTTTGGAATAATATCAATCTTAACCAAATCATCTTCAAAGATAATTACTTCCGTAGTCTTTATGTATCTTCTGTTTAAATCAAGATAATCAGACAATGTGGCCTTTGCCTTCATTAAATGCATTACCTTAAAGAACGCAACCTTGAAATCATACTCATTAGATACATTTGAAAATTCGTTGATTTTTATGTGTGCAAGAGGCTCTCTTTCAATAAGTTTTGTTGAAATTGTATTAAACAAATAACCTCTCCAAAGCTTTCCGATTTTAACACTTTTAGTTGCCTCAAATACTTGCAGAGCACAAGAAGTGTTGTCATTAACAAACAAATCAAATAGTTGATTGTATAGTGGGAAATATGCCTTATCATAATTCCTGCTTTTTCTATTCATACCGATAGTGCAAATAAGTTCTTCATCTACATCATTATCAAGAAACAAATCTAAAGCCTGTTGATAATTATCCATAGACATTAACCTATTCAAAATAATCTCATTAATGCTTATATTGCCTTGCCTAAATTTAGATATCTCTTGCAGGATCGTTTGAGTGTTTTCAAAGCTTGTGCACAAAGGAAGTAAATACGTGTATTCTTCTAAAGTCAAATAATTCAACTTTGAAAGCAAATATAACAACACTATAAATGGTCGTACTGTTTCGCCATTCACTGAATTATAAGTCTTCAGCAATTGCTTCAAATAGATAAAACTATCCTTATCAATCTGCAACGTATTATCAGATGAAAAGTCTCCGCTTCTGCTTATTTCTAAAAGTGCAGCACCTGCACCGGTAATTTTTCTATTGTCATCAATCAAACCGATATCAACCAATCCCGATGTCTTTTCACGAGCATCTTTGGGTTTATTGTTTGCTTCGCCTTTTACAAAGCCTTTTTCATGCATAAAATCATAATACTTGGTTTGAAGCACATTATTACCATTCCAATTATAATTTGAGTTGTCGTCAGTATTCCAAAATTCATCTAATAATGATAATTGATCTTCAATAGTTTTGTTGAAATTTTTAGTTCTGAAGCTTGTTGTTCCAAGTCCCCAACAAAAGCTTTTATAAGGAATATTATCAAACATACATATTCTCCTTAATAATTTGTAACAAGTACTTCTTCGCTCTTTGACTCTTTGTCTTTTATTTGATAGTTTGAATTAGAATACCCATAATTCAAACTGTGAATATTATACCTTTCAGTATTTTTTTGTAGCCACTCAATAAGAATTTTGTTTTCTTTTCCTTTGCTGCGAAGCACATTTGAAAGTGCAAACCGAAGGTTTCTTTCTGTAAGTCTATCTAAAAATGCTAATAAATCTATTTCGTCTTGTTCAGACCATCCACCTTGTTCATTGTATGTTGCACAAGTTATTAGATATGGAGGATCAACATATACAAAATCACTATTCCCTAATTTCGATACATCAAAATTTCTAAAATCTTCACAAGTAAATTTGCAATTTTGCGATTGTATTCTATCAATAAAAGCAGATAGTTTCTCCTGCATATTCCTGTTAAAATCTCTTTTTCCAACTGGTAAATTAAACTCGCCGTTTGAATTAAATCGAATTTGATTATTAAATGCATATACGATTATTACATAAAGCATAACGTAGTAATAATAATCAAAGTTTTCATTTGCATGTTTTTGATTAAAATCTGCACGCAGCTTTAAATATCCTTCTCTGTTATAATTACCAAGTCCTTTGCTGCTTTCACAACCGTAATAGTCATATCCGTGTTCACTTACAAGTGACAAGTTATACTTTTCTATAATTTCATAAATCCATTCTAAAACAGATTCTTTATCAAGATTCTTAAACGTATTATACAAATAAAGCAGGTTTTCATTTAAATCATTATAAATAACTCGGTTGCAATCAACATTGATACCAACATTACATCCACCGCAAAATAAGTCTACAAACACATTGATATCTCTTGGAAACAGCGGCAATATTTGAGGTAGCAATTTATATTTGCCGCCGGTATAATTAAGCGGTGATTGTATCATTTAATTTACTCCTCATCAAAGCAAATACACAAAAATAACCTTTCAGCATTTTCTGAAATGTCTGACTTTCCGGTTGTAAATGCTTTATAGCTTTCCTCAAAAACTTTTACGGTTCCTTTCTGACTCAGTATTCTCGTAATATCATCGTCGGAAATTTTAGCATTAGAACGACAATTTCCTTTTTCAGCCATATTGTTGTATGAAAGCAAAATGTATTTAGCTTTAATATCATTTATCAGTGTTTCAAATGCTTTTGTTGCTCCGATTGTACAGTATTTACTCTTCATCCCACTCCTGTCCATCTTCTTGGCAACACCAAAAACCTCAGGTTTTTCCCAACGTGCAACATTTTCAAGCAAATGATATGAATCACAATATTGTCTTGAATTATACGGCGGATCTATATAAACGAGGTCAGCCTCAATCCTCTTAACAAGGTTATTGGCGTCCTCGTTAAAGCATTGATTTTTGGGATTGTTGTTAACTTCAGCCAAGGGAACATAAAGTTCTAACGAACCTTCGAATTTTGCCCCTTTTCTGTATGCATCGTAATGCCCGCAGGTGACAGCAATTTTGTCCATTGCATACAGTAACGATGTAATTAAAATTGCTCTTTCTCGATTATTTAAATTGCCTTTTTTATAATTTCGCTCTATATCCTCTCGAATATATCCGATTTTAGCGCAATCTTTTTTACTGAAATAGGTATCTGCAAAATTGCGTGTCATATAATTTTCCCCACAATTAGTTTTTGCATTGTACCTAACAACATAATCAATTATTTTTTGTTGGTCATAGCTTTCAGCACCAAACCAAGCAAAATTGCAAATATAGTTGCTATACATCAAATCATTTGTAATAAGTGTCTTATCTGCAAAAGCAGAAGAAACTGCACCGGTTCCCGCAAAAATATCTGCAACTGTTTCAATATCGGCGCATTCATCATTTACAACGCCGGTGATAAATGAAAGCAACTTGTATTTATTTCCTAAATAACGTCTATTGTTTATCAATGAGGTTTTATAAATATTTTCAGTTGCAGTCATTGCAAATCCTCCAACAATCATCTTTATCTATCTATAATTATACTAAATATTTAGATTATATCAAATACAGTGTCCAATAAATCGTACTCTTTCAAATTCCGTCAAACAGTTCCGAAAGAGATATTTCTAATCCATTGGCTATTTTTTCAATGTTAACGATAGAAATATTACGTTTTCCAAGTTCAACGCTTGCAAAATAAGTTCTATCCATACCTATTTTTTGAGCAAATTTTTCTTGACTCAATCCGGTATGACTTCTTAACTCTCGTATTCTATTACCAATTTTATCTGTAATCATAATGTACCCTCGATATTAAATTGCACATACCGCAGACTATATTTATACAGTTTAATTATATGTTTAATCTGCAAATAAGTCAACTGTTTTTAAGCAACAAAAAATCGGCAAGGATTGCTCCCTGCCGTCGTTGTGTTTATATCTTGTAAATTATTTCTGCATTTCCTTTTTCCGTTGCTCTGTTGCGGATATTATTCACATTCCGCACCCACAGCATCATATCGGTTGATTTGAGTTTTTCTGTAACACCTTCTTGTTTTGCTAATTGCTTAACTATGGTATCATACATTTCTGTTGCTCTGACATCAACATCATGCAAGTATGAATTGAGTTTACACTGAGTAAGCAGGGTTGTATAAAACGCCGGTTTATATCGTTTAATATACTCCTTATGTTTTCTGCCCCAACAACCGATTTCATAATTAGTATTGGTTGATACAAGATTCGGTATATACACATCGCCAACAAGTGTGTAGTTAATGCCCGTGTTTTCGTCGGTAATATACTTTTTCATAAAATTCTCCTTATCTGCATAGGTCATCGTGCCTGTGTCTTGTTTTTTGCTTTATAATAAAGCGTTTTTGTTGCATTGCCTTTTCAGCTTTCATATTGCGTTTGATTTCATCGTTGTCCTCCAAAATGTTTGTCGCAACTTTAACTTCTTTTCGTAGCAAAGACAAAGTTTTTGTGAAATCATCTCGCATTGATTTTAGCTCTGCCATAACACTCGGTCGTTTGCAAAAATGAAGAATCATAAAACAAAAAGAGCTATCAGACTTGATGTCTGATAGCTCTTAATCTTTTGTGAATATTATATTGTTGCCCAAATGTTGCCATTTTGGGTTGCAAAACTCCAGAATGCCTTATAAATAGGGCGTTTATCGAGGTAGCGGAGTTATTCCCACTCTGCAACAAAGATGTGGTTCTAAACTTTTTTGCTTAGAAACTTTATCTTCTTTTGTTCCTGATTATTTGATGTATCCGTATTATCCATCGTTGCCGATATACTGTTATCAACCTTGATAATAACCATAATATTTCACACCCTATTTGTAAATGTATTGTATCAAAAAACATGAAAAAGCAACTAAACAATTAAAATAAACATAATATATTACATATTCTACATAACTACTAAGACATTATTTACCCCTTATTTCTCTTATAGTTGACAATTTTATTAACAATACTTAATATAAGTAATAACCTCTTTACTTTTTTAACAAACTATGTTAAAATAAAATTACCAAAAAGGTAATTTTATATGAAAGGAGGCTCCCCTTGACCATTAATTATGACAGTACACATGTGAAGAAATTGTGTAAAGATAAAAAATATGCTTTGAAAGCAATGGATTTAATAGTGTATAAAAAGCTATCATCAATAATAAACTTTATCGAGAATGCAGATTCTCTTTTAGATATAAAAAACTATCCGTCATTTCACTTTCATGACTTAGACGATGAATACAAAGATCAGTGGGCAATATATATAGGTCGAACAGGATATAGAATTCATATTATCCCACAAGATTCTAATAATAAACTTATAAAGAAAGGAGATGTAACGCCCCATATTAAGAACATAAAAATCATCTTAATCAAGGAGGTTAGTAATCATTATGACAAACAATGTTGAATATAACGAAATAATGGCTTTTCATCCCGGTTATTATATTCAAGAAACAATTGAAGATCTTGAAATTACTCAAGAAGAATTTGCAATTAGACTTGGAACTACCGCAAAGACCATTAGTAAATTAGTGAACGGTGAAATTAATTTGTCTAATGATATTGCACATAAATTGTCAAATATGCTTGGTACAAGTGTCGAATTGTGGCTGAATCTTCAAACAACATATGAAAAAAAACTAATTGAAATAAATGAAGCAAGACAATTAGATCGACAAAAAAACATCGCATACATGATAGACTATGAGTATTTTGTAGGTTTGGGACTAGTTACTGAAGCAAGAAAAATTGAAGATAAGATTATCAATTTAAGACAGTTTTTTCAAATATCAAGTTTGGATATTCTTTTAACTCCAGATTTTCTTGTAAATTTTAGAACTGCAACCCAATCATTTAATGATAAAAATATCATTAATTCTAGAGCTTGGTTACAAACTGCAATTAATATTGGCAGAAATATGCAGGTTGCAAATTTTGATGCCAAAAAGCTCAAATCTTATCTCCCGGAAATAAGATCAATGACACTTCAATCTCCACAAGTGTTTTTACCAAGATTAAAAGAAATCTTTTCAAAATGTGGAGTAACTTTTGTATTATTGCCATACTTAAAAAATTCTGGTGTTAATGGTGCCGTAAAATGGATTAATAAAGACAAAGTGATATTAGCCTTGAACGATAGAAGAAAGTCAGCGGATACCTTTTGGTTTTCTTTATTCCATGAGATAAAACATGTTCTACAGCAAAAGCACAAACAAATATTCATTAGCGGACAAGAAATTAATACAGCATATTTAAATGAACAACTTGAAGCAGAAGCAGATAAGTTTGCTCAAGAAACTCTAATACCGGAAAAATTGTATCAAGCTTTCATTAATAACAGAAATTTCTCTGATCCTGCAATAATAAGTTTTGCAAAACAAATAGGTATTCATCCAGGTATTATATTTGGAAGGCTTCAACATGACAATCATTTAGCCCAAAACAGAGGTGCATTATACAAAGTTCAATATACAATTATCGCTTGATTAAAGTAGTCGATATATTCACTGGCGACTACTTTTGCTTTATAAATGTGGATAACATAGCCAGCATTTAGAGCTGACGGATGAAGGAGACAGACACCGCCGAGCTTTCGGAAATGCTTAATGCGTGGGCGGAACAATCCGAGAAATATCATAACGGCGACACTAACCGTGACGAATATGACAAGTGGCGCTACAATTATCCGAAGTATGATGAAACTTCCGGTTTTGTAAAAGTGCCGTCACAAGAAATAAGCGAAGCAATTCTTGAACCTTTCAAAGACAAACTGAAAAACGACTAAATTATAAAAGAATGATATGAAGAGTATTAATACAAACTATTTATTAGGTAATAAGGAAATGTTATTATGAATACTTGGAAAGAAGAATGCGTGTTCGTATTAGAAAATCTAGGTGGTCACGCATATTTAAAAGATATTTACGAGAAATTTTTAAAAATTCACACGAGACCAGTTACCGAAAACTATAGGGCTTCTATTCGAGACACTTTAGAAAAAGGTAGTTCAGAAAGTGAAAAATTTGATGGCACTTCACTATTCTATATGGTTGAAGGTAAGAATAAAGGGGTCATTATGGACTTATAAAACAGAATAAAGCGATTTTCGATTTAACAACTGATGATGACGAGTTTTGCGAAGGGAAAGAAATGCTTAAGCAACACTTAATTAGAGAACGGAATCAGTATTTGATAACTCTAGCAAAGCAAAAATTCAAAATGGAGCATAACAATAAACTGTTCTGTGAAGCGTGTGGATTTGATTTTTCTGATAAATATGGAGATTTAGGAATCGGATTTATTGAAGCGCACCACATAAAGCCGATCGCCAAAATGAAACAAAACGAAAAAACAAAAATTGAAGATATTGTTATGCTATGCTCAAATTGTCACAGTATGATACATAGAAAAAAGCCTTGGACAACTAAAGATAATTTAAAAAATATCTTGAAATAATTCTAACAATAACAAGCACAGATAATAAACGATTAAATTAGACATAACAAAAAGAGCTACCAGACTTTCAAAAAATCTGATAGCTCTTTACTTTTACAATAATTCAAATTATGTGGCCATTTTGTTGCCAAAAAGCATATACAATCGGCAAAAGCCCAGTAAAATAAGGCTTTTTCACGGGTGTGAAATTATTCCCACTCGCTCCCGAAAACCACAATTTAAACAATTCTGTATAGGTGATTTAGCACGAGTTATTTTAGTTATCTGAAATATCCATAAAATATGGACTGTACAATTTTCTGTTGTCATTTTGTTGTCAAATTTTAAAGCTTTAATGTGCATTATATCATATTCAATCTATTCTCCTTCGCAATAAATCACAAATGTCCTTTTTGTTATCATAAGTAACAACATCACAATGGAAAATGAGATGGAAAAAAGAACAACTGATAATATTGAGGCAACTAAATCCACACTGATTTTTGTCAATATAATTGAAATAATAGCTGCAAATAACGACAGCGCAGTTGATGAAACAATTGACACAAAGGTTTCGCCAACTACTCTTTTTTTCTTTGAATTTTCGCTTTCACTTTTTTCTACTATTACAGCTGCAAATCCAAATAAAATAGTGAATACAAGCGAGAATACAGTTGTGAGAGTTTCAGCTAACCCTACATCCACTTGATATGGCAATCCAAAAACAATTAAAACCGATATGATGATTGGAAAAACTATAAAACATACCAAATCCCATAATGAAAATTTATTGGTGTGAGCGTTTTTGAAAACTTGTATTTGCCGTATAAATAGACGAGTCAAACTTACTTTTTTATTAAAAAGGGTCATTATAATAACCAAAATGGCTATTAACAGAATTATAATCTGTCTATTCATCATCAACCACCCCGGACTTAATTATTTCATAATAATATCGATCTGAAAGTTTCGTAAGTTCCTCAACAAAGTTATTTGTCCGTTTATATGCAGAGTGCAGTTCTTCACTTATATCGTGTATTCCAACAATATTTTCGAATTCATTCCAAGAAACATTTCTTGTTCTTCTTCCAATTTTAAATCTTACTTCAGCATCATTAAATTCACCAATAGATTTAACTTCTTCTTTAATTTGAACAAAAGCAGCCTCTTTACTTATCTTGCCCAATTGCATATTATGCATTATACTCGCAACTTTTGAATTATCGCGAACTTCAAGATTCAATCCTACATCACGAATAATGGTCTTTCTCTTTCGCAAATTGTCTGCAACATCACTTGATGGATTTTCTTCTATATATTGAAGCGTGATTTTGGTAGGCGTAACATCCCTTGTGGTATCTGAAAGAGGGACAATCAAGTCCATTTCCAATTTTATCCCTTTTTCTTTAAGAATATTGTTTGCAGTTTCAAGAAATACGCTCTTACAACCGGAGCCGTTCTGTCTATGAAAGATGGCAATTATTCCATTCTCATTTTCATACACAAACAAATGATAATTGTATAAAGCGGCAGCATCAGAACCAAAATCATATCTTTTACCAGTAGAACGCTTTACTACAGTCATTGGTTGTCCTTGCTTTCCGGCAATAGGAGATATGTACCAAGATTTTGTTTTATTAAGAGTTCTTGAAGATATTCTCTGTTTTGACAAGCCAATTGCTCTGTCGGAATTTTTACCGATAAGTATTTTATCTGAATTTTCGCTATAAAGCGAAATGAAATCTTCAAATGTAAGCGTTGGCTCATTTCCCGATTTAATTTCTTCTCTTTGTTCTTCTATTAACGGATTATTTCTTTGCATATATCTGAATTTGCATTTATAAGCTGTCAAAGTATCAACTCGTGCCATATTTATAACCCCTTATTAAAGTTACTTATTGTATGTAGACTTTTTGTGTTCATTTTCATTATACTATATATTATGGAGGATTGCAACTATGGATATTGTAAAAGTTTTTGGTACTAATTTAAAAAAATATAGAACAGCAATGGGCTTATCACAAGAAACTTTTGCTGATAAATGCGGTATGCATCGCACATATATTAGTGCAATCGAATGTTACCGCCGTAGTATTTCTCTGGAAAATATTCAGCGTATAGCGGATGCGCTTGAAATTGAAACTTATAAACTATTTGTGGAGGAAAAAAGATGAGTAAAGAAATCAAGGATATTTTAATGCAACATAAAGGCAAATCCAACGCAATCGCATCAAAACGCATAAGCGAAGCTATGGGGTTTCCTATGGAAGATACGCAATCTGTAAGCAGAAAAGAAATTTGGAATACTGCAGATGAGTTTGGCTTACCTTTAGTTTCGTGTAATAAGGGCTATTTTATCGCTCAAACAGATGACGAAATTGAAGCCTTTAATAATAATTACGAAAAACGTATTAGCGGGATGAGAAAGACGCAGGAATTGGCTAATAAGAATTACAAGGAGTGGAAAAAATGAATTTTACAATCAAAAATGAAGAATTAGTCGTACTTAATGGAAGCGCAACACCTGATTTTCCAAAGTATACTTCCCAACTAATTAACTGGGCAAATCAAAATGCACAAGGTACCCGTCCAAAGGTTGTTGGTCAGCTTTCCGACCTATTCCCCGAATATGAAGCCGCTTGTGACGACGTTTCTATCAATAGCTGGCGCAAATGGTATTTAGAAAAATATCCTGACGCTATTGAAAATGCAACAAATAAAATCTTTGCACAAGTAGAAAACCTTAAAGAGGCTATCAAACTTGTAGATAAAGAATTAGTTAGAAAATGGGTTGAGGATTTAGTTATAACAAAGACATATAACGGATTATATGTTCAGGAAGCTATTTTATCTAAAATCGCCGAAAAGTTAGGAAAGTCCTATAGATTAGCTTCTCCAGAAGAAGAATCGCAAGGAATTGACGGCTATGTCGGCGAAACCCCTTATTCAGTAAAACCTGATACATATAAAACTATGGGAAGGTTATCGGAAGTTATCAATGTAAAGATGGTTTACTATACAAAGAAGAAAACTGGCTTAGCAGTTGAAGTTGAAGACTAAATACTTTGTTAAGGGACGGATTGATTTCCGCCCCTTATGTTTTTACATTGGAGACGAAGCTAAAAACTTGTTTTTGCAGGAATATTCAAAATCGGTGTCTACTGTCACGTAACCTGTTCTAACTAAATGGTTGTTTATAAAGGTTTTGTTGTCTAAGTACACATAGCAAAGCATATTGTTTTCAGCATCATATTTGACGGCGTCATATTTTAAGAAAATCTTTCGCTTTTGAAATTTTGACTGTAAAAAATCAATAGCTTTATCGCTGAATTGGGGGTTTTCTTTTATGCCGAGCAATTTGATGATCAGACCATTGCTTAATTCAATTTTTTCAGGGGAAACAACCCTTTTTACGCTAAATAAGTCTTCTCTTTGCCTTTTGGTATTATCAATTTTTGAACCAAATTGAAGTTTTTTAACGTCTATTTTTTTATCCATTTTGTGTGGGTCATGAAAAATATAGGGTAACTGCTCAAAAGATGAGATGTTCCCTATGCTGTCTTCATAAAAAGAAACTGTTGAATTTTCACCTAATACTAACTGATTATTACAGAGCTTCTCTTTTATAATCGGAGCAAAATCTTTGTTAATTTCATATCCAATTGAATTTCTCCCTAAATTTTTTGCCGCAAGGGAAGTTGTGCCACTACCGGCAAATGGGTCAAAAACAGTTTCGCCAACAAAAGAAAACATTTTAATAAGACGTTTCGGAAGCTCTTCCGGAAACATTGCTATATGTCCAAGTTGTTTAACGCCATTGAAATTCCAATGAGATGAAAAATACTGACTCCATTCCTCTTTGGTCATTGCTGAAGCAGCTTTTTGTTCTTTTGTAGGTTTCGGGGCATTACCAAGCTTTTTGAACAGAAGTATAAACTCATAATCCATTTTTAGTATGCCATTTCGAGGATAAGGATAGCTTCCCATAATAGCACCGCCACCTGATGTATTCATAGTAGTAGCTTTTTGCCAAATAATTGCCCCCATATAATCCATACCAAGTGACTCGCAAAAGCGAATAATCTCTGTTCTAATGGGAATTACCTTATAGCGACCATAATATACAGAACGGGCAAATTGATCCCCTATATTTATACATAATCTGCAACCATCAGCTAAAACTCGATTACATTCTTTCCAAACGAGATTAAGATTATTTATGTATTCTTCATAGCTGTCATTAAATCCGATTTGGTCTTCTGTTCCGTAGTCTTTCAACTGCCAATAGGGCGGAGATGTAATTATTAGCTGTACGGACTTATCTTTAATTTTATTAAGTGAACGACTATCGCCAAACACTATTTTATGTTCTGTCATAATGCTTATTCTCCTATTTTATCTGATCGCCGTTTTTCAGGACAAAGTATTGCTCGTAAGTAACATCAAGAACATCCGCTATCTGATTCAGTTCATTTTGAGTAACGGTATTCCTTTTTAATTTTGCATTAAAGTTTTGTGGGGTTTGATTTATCTTTCTTGCTAATTCAGATAAGCTAACACCTGTCCTTACGCATAAAACTCGTATTTGTTCTGAAGTTGTCATAATTTTTCTCCCATAAGTTATTGCAATTGATATTATAAACCAAATGATTGATAATGTCAATCATTTTGCGCAATATTCTTATGTTTAATAACGAGAACTATCAAAACAAAAGAAAAGTGCCGAGTGCAACTCATTTTCAGAGCTACACTCGGCATAATTTTATGCGTAGATTAAATCTGCATTTACAACTTCCGTTGCACGATTACGGATACTGTTCATATGCTGTACCCAAAGCATTGAATTTTCCGCTTTTAGCTTTTCAGTTATATTTTCTTTTTCGGCAAGGTCTATTACCAGCCGAGAAAATATTTCCTCTGCCTGCTCATCAACATCGGTAAGGTAGCTGTTCAGCTTACAGGAAGTCAGCAGATTAGCGTAAAAGACACGCTTGTGCTGCTTAATATAGCGTAGGTGGCGCTGTCCCCAAATGCCGATAGGCTTGTTTTCTTCGGGAAGTGATAGGCAAGGGATAAAATAATCGCCTTGCTTTTCATACCAAAGACCGTTCTTTTCATCATAAATTCTGTTTTTCATTGTGTGTTCCTACCTTTCGTTTTTATCATTTCTAAAGCGTGAGCCACGCTGTTTAGACTGTGTTATTTCCTTTGCTTGCTCCAACATAGCGTCAATCTGTTTGTATCCAAAGACTTTTCGTAAGAGATTGTAATCTTGCAGTTCCGCTTTCTGTGAAGCGTTGATATTTTCTAAATTCTTTGCTCTTTCGGACAGTCTGATATTATCTTGATACAAACTTTGATTTGCCTGCCGCCATTGTTCCAAAGTGTTTTTCATTTCAAAATATTTGACCACTACACCTTGTACCAACTCTTTCAATGCGTTGATTATTGGATGTACGATTTTGGTCTTGTATGTCTTTGCACTCATAAGAGCAGGAGGCTCAGGCAACTGATATTGAGGGTCATTTTCAAAGTTCTCTTTCACATTTTCAAGAGATTTTTCACAGTCAAGCAGATTACCAATCCGAGCAGTCACAAGCTCTAATTCGTCTTTTTGCTTACTGATTTCATCACTTAATTCCGCAACTTCTTTTTCACGCTCCTGCTTTTTATAATCGAGAACAGAGAGGTGTTTTTCGTGCGTACCTTTTTGTTCCCATTCAATTCCGTAACGTTCCATCACGGCAGCAAGCTGTTCTTTTTCAGACTGTACCCATTGGCTCCATTCGGTATCGCCACGAGTTCCGCCCTTGAAACCTTGTGCGGCGAGTGCTTGTTTCAGCGACACACGGGTATCAAGTCCACGCTTACTTCCGGTTGTAAAAGGGACAAAATCAATATGCAAATGGGGCGTTGCCTCATCCATATGCAGATGAGCAGAGAACACTTTTAGGTTGGGATTTCGCTCTTGAAATCTACGGATATACTCATCTAAAATCTGTCTTGCAAGCTTTCCGTTCTCGCTTTCAGCACTCATATTTTCCTTATCGCCTATCTGCAAAATCAGTTCGTGAAATGTTTTTTCTTGCTTTGAATTTCTGATTTTTTCATAGTAATTTTCTATTCTGCGGTCGGCTCTTGTCTGTTTGGCGTTGTATCTTTTGAGTGCTTCGTCAAACAATTCGTGATAGGTTTTCTTTATCGGCTCGTTACAGTAATCAATGTTCAAATGCGTTCTGCTACCGTCAACATTTTCCGCCTTGAACTTGCGGCTGTTATGATTGACCGAGCCTTTACCCACCATTGCGCTTATCGTTCTTTGCATTTGTGCTTTCTCCTTTCCTTTAAGATACCATTCTCGGTTCTGTTACTCTTGTCAAGAGTAACGCAAAAGCACTTTTGACAGGCAAGCCCATCAAAAATGCAACCTGCCAGCAGGTTTTGCCCTCTCCGAGGGGCAAAGAGTCGCCTTTAAAAAGGCACTCTCTGCACACTCTGCTAAACTTTCATATTGTTCACTACCCACCGAAAAAGAACATTGCAAGATTGCAGTTGTCCCTGACCTTTGCAATGTTGCAACCTTAAAAGTTGCCCGCTTCTTTTTCTTCGGGAAGTTTCCAATACCATCCGCTGCCTTCTTTTATCGACTTGACGCCGAGAGACTTTTTCGCCTCGTCAAGCACTCTTTTTGAGATGCCTGCGTTCTGCGCTTTCTTCAATAAAATCTGCTGCGGATATTTTCCGTCGGAAAGACAATCGGTTATTAAATTTTCTGCCTGTTCGGACTTCTTTTCACGGCTGATACTGCTGAGCAAATCATCTATCGAAATATCATAATGACCGAGCCAGCGAAAACCGTTTTCTGCACTCAGTTCAAATGCGATAGGTTTTCCTTCGGGCGCAAGTGACGACTTCTGATGAGCCACCACTCGAATTTCAGGTTTATCTTTTACTCTGCCGACAACAAGCACGCTTCGGGCGCAAGCCTGAAAGTCAATAGAGCCAAGTCCTCGGTAAGTTGACTTGTTGCCTTGTGCTTTGTTCAAGTGTCCGACCAAGATAATTGCACAGCAATATTTTTCTGCTATTCTGCCAAGCTGAGCGAGAATGTTTCTAACCTCATTCGCTCTGTTCATATCAACCTTTGCGCCGACATACGCCTGCATAGGGTCTAAAATAATTACCCTTGCTCCTGTTTCGGCAATCGCCTGTTCCACTCGTTCGTCAAGCATTGTAAGCGCCGCTTCCGATTCGTCAATTACTTTGATTTGAGAGCAATCGGCATTGCCGGAAAGCAAACGGGGCTTAATCGTATCGCCGAGCCCGTCCTCTGCCGTTTGGTAGATGATTTTTATCGGCTCGCGCTCGGTGTCGTCGCAGGGGAGTTTTTCGCCCCTCGACAACAATGCCGCTAACTGTAATATTAAAGTTGTTTTACCTTCGCCGCCGTCTCCGTGTATAATCGTCAGTTTTCCAAAGGGAATATAGGGATACCACAACCATTTCACTTCCTCAACGGGAACCTCGTCCATATTGATGATTTTAAGTTCTGCCATCCGCAAGGCCCCCTTTCAAAAATTTTTTATTGATTTCTGCGGAAACATCGGGTATAATATTTGTATTATATTTTTGTGATGACTGCTCCGTATCTGCACCAACAGATACACAAGGGGCGGTCATTTCTTTTTTATTCGTCATCTGCAGCATCTCCTTTCAGTCCGTACATTGTAACGGCTATCAGTTCAATGATATTCAATAAATCATCGCTGACATTGTTTCCTGCTTCAATGCGTTGCAATTCTGCAAGCATATCTGCCATTTGATTTTTGAGAGCTTTATACACTCTCGGATTGCCCTGCACAACAACATCACGCTCCATACAGCGGCGGTAACAGTATTCCTGTTTGGATAAACCCGAAAGAGCAACAGCACGATTTAATTCTGCTTGTTCTTCGGGTGATACTCGAAACCCTACCGTGATGTTTCTGAAACGGTTGTGTCTATCTACATTTTTTGCTGACATATTAAATCGCTTCCTTTCTGAAATTATTAAGTTTATCTGCCATATCGTCCTGCGTGGACGGAAACAGATGAGCGTAGTTATAAGTTATATCAATGCTCTCGTGTCCTACACGGTCTGCAATGGCAACCGCTGAATATCCCATATCAATCAGGAGCGATATATGGCTGTGCCTTAAATCGTGAATACGGATACGCTTAACACCTGCCTCGTCAGCACCCCTCGACATTTCACGGTGCAGATAGCTTTTTGTTATCTCAAAAATTCTATCGTTCTTACCGACACCGTAAAGCTGTTTCAAATATTCCTGCATTTCGTCTATAAGAAACTGCGGCATTTTGATAGTGCGATTACTCTTTGCTGTCTTAGGGTCAGTAATTACATCACGCCTGCCGATACGCTGATATGATTTGTTTATGGTTACCGTTCCACGCTCAAAATCGAAATCGGCGGGAGTTAAGGCAAGCAATTCTCCCTCACGAATACCTGTCCAATAGAGCATTTCAAAGGCGTAAAATGATATGGGCTTGTCCATAATCGCAAAGGAAAATTTCTGATATTCTTCCTGCGTCCAAAACAGCATTTCACGACCTTTGGCTTTTCCCATATTTCCTACTTTTGCTGCAGGATTATTTTGCAAACTGTAAAATCTTACAGCGTGGTTAAATATTGCGCTTAGCTGATTATGCAGCGTTTTAAGGTAAACCGGCGAATATGGCTTGCCTTGCTTATTGGTGGATTTAATCATTTCATTCTGCCAGGCAATAATGTCCTTAGGCTGAATATCGCTGATTTTTCGCTGACCGAAATAGGGTAGAATTTTTGTCCTCATAATATGCTCTTTGGTGTGCCAAGTGTTTTCTTTTATGCGGTTTTTCATATCAACCGTATAAATATCTACAAAGCTCTCAAAGGACATATCCAAATCTGCTTCAACCTTAATTTTCTGCTCTCGTTCCCAAGCGAGAGCTTCTCTTTTTGTTGAGAACCCTCTCTTTGTTGTTTGGTGGACTTTACCCTGCCAATCGGTATAACGGTAATAGACCTTCCAAGTGTTTGTTTTTTCGTCTTTATAAACTGACATTGTTTAATTCCTCTCTTTCTGTTTTTCGCCGTAACAGGCTCTTTCTAAAAAATACTGTTTGTTTACTCGACCTGAAATCGTAATAAATCCCTGCGCTTTCAGCTCGTCATTAAGCTTTTGGACTATTTTATAAGCGTAAGATTTGGAAACTCCCAACTCGTCCGCTACATCCTGCACTTTCATAAAAGTTGTACTCATTGCAATCCCTCCTTTCAATTTAATTTTTTGAAATGTTTTGTTTATTTAGTGTCGGAGAACTTTCTGACCGCATTCCGATTTGCCCGAGCGGATACACCATTACCGTGATGTATGACGGTTATTTAGTTTTGCACTAACTAAACGGAATTTGTTTAAGTCTGCAATTCATATTATACCAAGCAAATTCCGTTAAGTCAAGTGGTTTTTGAGAAAATCTTAAACTTTTTTGCTTTATTTATCTTGACAAACATTAACTGTATATGCTATGATAATTTTATCATCATAGATTGGAGAAGATTTTTATGGCAATCGGTGAAAGAATACGCTTTTTTAGAAATTTAAGAGGTATGACTCAAAAACATCTCGGTATGCAGGTTGGTTTTCCTGAGAAGACTGCCGATATTCGTATGGCGCAGTATGAAAGCGGTTCAAGAACGCCTAAAGCTGATTTAACAAACAATCTCGCAGAGGTGTTCGGTATATCTGCTCAAGCGCTTACTGTTCCCGATATTGACAGCGACCTTGGGCTTATGCATACATTGTTTACGCTTGAAGACCTTTACGGTATGAGAGCCGAAAATGTAAACGGAGAAGTACATTTATGCTTTGATGAAAACAAGCCGACAGCAAGCAAGTCTGTATTTGCAATGCTCGCTGCTTGGGCAGAGCAAGCCGAAAAATACAGAAACGGTGAAATCACCAAAGAGCAGTATGACGAGTGGCGTTATACCTATCCTGAGCTTGATACCACACAAACTTGGGCGAAAGTACCCTCGCAGGAACTCAACGATGCAATGGTCGAAGCGTTCAAAGACAAACTCAAAAATATGTAATTGGGCAAAACAAAAAGAGCTAACAGACACAGAAATCTGTTAGCTCTTTATTTATGAATAATTTTCAGATGTTGTCAAAATGTTGTCACAGAGGACTTTAGCCTTTCAAAAACCCAGTAGCTATGCGGGTTTGCGGCGTTTTGACTACTATTCCCACTCGCTCCCCATAAACTAATCTTAAACAATTCTGTATAGGTGATTTAGCAAGCAGTCTCCACATTATTTGTATTATCGGTAAAGCATACGCTATCCGATTTTTTGTTGCCATATCGTTGCCACGAACATTCTATTTTTTCATCGTTGCAACACCTAATAGTACTATCCGATAAAAGAATAGCTTCGTGTGGCTCTGGAACGAGTATAGTATATCAAATTATCTTGAAAAATGCAATATTCAATGATGTAATTCACTCATCTGTTTCGGTCGATTCCATTCTATCACGCAAATCACTTAATGCTACTCCGTCTTTAGTAAAGAATCTCCAACCATTAACGTGTGAATTTTCCGCCCAACCATATTTTTCAATCAAAATTTTAATAGCTAAAGCAGTAACGGAATATGGCTCGCCATCGAATTCAACCTGATTTTTTTCACTTGATACTTTTGCAATAATGGTTTCATCATATAAGAAATTGATTTCTTCTCCGATTTTAATATTAAGTAATTTAAAAGAATTGTTAGAACGCTTAGTTTTGCTTTCGGCTAATTCTTCTTCTTGAGATTGACTAAGGGTTGGAGTATATAACTTCAAATTTTCGATGTCATTTCTTAAAATCGCTATATCCTTGAAAATACCATATGCTGTTTCGGGCGATATTTTGAAAAATTCTCTTTCTCTAATGCGACCGTTATCAAGTTTCTCTCTTGCGTGTAACGAATCATCAACTCTGTCGATAATGCTATGAATTCTCTTTTCAACTTCAAGAGGGTTGTTCACTTCGTATACTGCATAGCAACGATATGACAGGGGAATATTGGTAGGAGAGTTTAACTCTTGCAATCTTCTTTCGACATCATTGCGTTCTGTCATACCTATTTTCACCCAGCCATCAAGACAAGGATTTGTTAATATGTACACTATTCCTTTTGACATTTTATTTCTCCTAATTGGTTGCTTTTTCAATTGTTATTATTACTTTCAGCAGGGGGATTTAAGACATCCTCAAAAAGCAGCTCTTCTACAACTTGTTGCACTTTATATTTGATAGTACGAGCATTCTCACCTTGTGTACTAATTACCGGGCTAACCACAGCATAAATCATTTCGGGACTGAGCCTGTCTTGGTATTCTTCTTTGCGTGATAAAATTTCATTCAAAACAATAGAATGAATTGTATCACAGGAAAAATCATCAAAATGTATAAATTTATCAATTCTATAATAAATAGGAAGTCCCAAGTTCTTTTTCATTTCTTCTTCGGAATGATAATTTGAAGTTAGTACTATAAGTGTCCCTGATACATCAACATCGTAATTGGCATCTTTAAATAATACATTGTCAAATAATGTGTAAAATGCAGAATAAAAATGTTCAGGGCATTTATCAAGTTCATCAAAGAAAATCAAATTTGATTCTCGTTCCAATAGATCATATCCTAAGCTTTTTCTATTTGGTGCATCTCCGAAGAAATAATCAGAGTAGTTATTATTTTTAAACATAGATAAGTGCTTTTCGTAAAATTTACCATCAAAAAACTTATTGGCAATTTCACGCACCAATTCAGTTTTGCCAAGACTACTATTACCGTATAGCATTATAACATACGGTTTACTTCTGTTGACGTTTGTAAGATACCATAGACTTTTGCTGATTTCGTTAATAGCATTTTCTTGTCCTATAATATGCTCAGAAATTGCTTGCATATTTTTTGCAAATTCAGATGAATTTTTGTTTATAGTATATTCTTGAGTTAATATATCAAGCTCAATAATGTCACGATTGCGTTGGCTTTTTAAATAATCATAAAGTACTTGGGGCGGATTGTGGATATATATTTCCGCATCAGAAGTAGTTAATTCTTCAATGAGACCTCCAAGTCTATCGTGCGCCGCATCAATGATACCGTGATAATTATCATTTTTTAGGATAAGAATTGGTGTATCAAAATCTATATTGACTTTATTCTGTTTCGCAGCATCCGATAATTTTACAAGCTCTAAAAATCCGTGCACATCGTCATCTTCATCAAATAATGGTAAATTTGAATCGAAAAAGGCTTTTGAACCGATAATGATATGGTAGTTTCTCTTATCGTTCATCTTTATCCTCCACTGAAACACACGCATATACAACATCGTATAATTTAATTTTGTCTGCGTCTGTCGCTCGATTTGTTACTTCTTTGCACTGTTTGCTTAAAGTAACTGCTGACGGATATACATCTGCTAAACTTTGCGGCTGTCCAGCGGTTGATATCAGCTTTTCCATTTTACTGATTTCTTTTAAAAAGTCAAAACGCTCTTTTTGAAACTCTCCGACAGGAATACAGTAAATTGTCATCATCGTGGTTAAAATATCATTTCTTTTATAATTGCTGACAAACGCGGTATTGTTAAAACGCACATAAATTTTATCGTTAATTTTATATGTGTCATAACCATCATAGCTGTCCATTACCGTTTTAAATTCTTTGGTATCAACGCCCTCAACTCCGCCTTTTACTATTTTCAAATAACCTCCAGCAACTCGAAAAAAAGTTGATGAATTTTCGATATCAGCTAAAACTACATTTTTTTCTTCTTTTAAATGAGGCTTTATTTTTTCAAATTCAGAGATTTCTGTTGAGGTAATCGTTGTGGTTTTGTCTCTTTTAGCAATATATGAAGCAGCTAATTTACCGCTAAAAAGAAAGCCCAAGCGTGACCAAAAAGGGACGCTTAAATTCACTTTAGCAGAAGCTTCAATGTTGCCCTCACTTTTTATTGAAGTGGATATGTCAGTTGTACGAAGCACACTTCCGTGGTCTTGCTCTTGAAGTATATTTTGAATAGTTTCTTTATCAAAATATATTATTTTGTTGATTGCCTTTTTACCCATTTTTAACACCTAACTATGCAACATAATGATAATTTATAGCGTGAATTATATCGTTGTAGTCGCTCTCTGCTATTTCTAAAATGCTTTCATCATCCCAACCTACACTTAACACCTGCAAAAATTTGCAAAACTCAAAAATATGTTCTTCAACCTCACTTGTGAGATTTTGACGAATGCTATAAGTCTTTGCAATAAGTAAAACTTTTTGCGCTGCTAAATCTATAATGTGAGTGTTGTTATTGGGATGGGCATAGCCATAATGCTGATTTGGCGTCAGCATTATCAAATTCTCAACATAATGCATAATTTCAGGAAATTCATTTTTAGGGAAGATGTGATGTGCTTGTGTTGGAGCCGCATTATCGTTTTGACCATCAACAAACATAGTCAATTCAGAAATATTTTCTCTATATTGATTTGTGAAGTCACGCAACAGTCGCTTTGAGCGGGACATCATCTGTTCGAAATATCCGTCTCTTCTATCAATATCAGGATGAGTAGCAAGCCATTCTTGCCTTGTTACATCTTTCGGCTTATCACGATAGACATCTCTAAAATTGTCTTGGTTATACATCATATCAGAACGATTTATTTTATGCTTTGACATTCTACCTTTTTCAGAGCCTAACTTATCTCTACTGAAAGCAAGAGGGTTTACCACCTTTGTAAATATTCGCTTTGGCTCGTAATCCTTTTTTACGGGAGTATAGGTGTGATAGAAATCAATAAAAGCTTGTTTCATAGCATTAAAGTGTGCAGAATCCTGATTTTCAAAGAAATCGTTAAAAACATCAAGAAGTCCACTATCTGTTAGCACTTTTTCAATATAGCACTGTAAAAATCGCAGTGCATACACATCGTTTCGAGCAATATATTCAAGAACCTGTCTATTTTCGACAACATATAAATGCCTTGAGGTTTCTGAAACATCTTTGAGTATGCCTGCATAACAGAGCATATTAAGCGGTTGTGAAAAGACCTTATCATATTCGTTTTCCGCAGTTCTTTCATCAGTCCCCGGTTTGGAATATGTTTCGGCTATTGTTTGCTTTGCGTATTCACTTTGCCAAATATCTTTAACAGTAAAACACTCGTTGACGGTATCAACATAATCTAATACAAAGTCAGAAATCGACCAAATAACATCTGGTGTGCACTTTTGGTCAATCCATCTGCCGTTATGACTTTCCCTTATATCATAATTGTGCTGATTACAAAAATCTATAATATCTTGCTGTGTTAACATAATAAATCCTCATTTCACATAATCAAAAATTGTAATTTGAATATTTTCTTTTTCATCAAGTTTTTCGGTTATAGGAGATTTTTTCGCTTTATCTCTCAATAAACCATAGAAGAATACCGAACAAGCGTCAACATTTAATGATCTTGTTTGAAAGTTCCTTGCAATTTGATAAAAATTTCGATATTCTTGCGTTGAGAAAAATGCCAGTTGCTCTTTGGTTGGAATTATCCCTTTTTTAGGAATTAAAACTGCTAAAGAACCATTTACAAGGCATTCTTTCGGTTTTTCAATCATACGAGGTTTATATGTCATATTAGGCGTAAGATATACATTGTCACAGTCTAAATAACTGTAAACCGATAAGTTCTTGGCATCATCGTATGAGATGTATGAATCATACCCGTCAATATCCATTACATTTTTTCCGTCATCGCTGATATTTCGTGATTTTAGTACACGAATATCTCCGCTTGGAGAAAGCAACTTGTTGGTTATTTGCCTATCTCTGAATACTTTAAAAACATTAAAATCGAGGTTCTTACACACAGAGTCGAATTCATTGTCACGGTAAATAATCCAATAAGGCAGTTTGTCATCAAAAATATATTTTTGCGACTGTATCATAAATTTTCCGTGAGTAATTGAAGCAACGCGAGTATTTGAGGGACGGCTTAAATTGTTAATGAAAATTGCCAATGTTTCTACAAGTACACCGGGAAAGCCTTTCTCGCCAAAATCAATAATACACTCCACTGCTTTGTCGGATAAATACTTTCTTGTTTGCGAAAACTCAGGTGTGTTAAGCAAAAATTTAGGAAATACCAATGCAACATAGTTTCCTATACTAACTGCTTTGTCTAAAAAGAAAGAACAAATATTTGTTGTCGCAGTATTAACTGCATTTTTACGGTAAATATTCAACAAGGAATTTCTTGCTTTCATTTTATAAAAAGGCGGATTACCGATTATGTAGTCATATTTTTCCGAAAAATCGTACAGCAAAAAGTCTGCATTGATAAAATTGATAGTGCAGTTATCTGGAATGTTGTAATTATTCAAAATCAGCTTTGCAAGGTCTAAACTATGCTTATCAATGTCTACTACATCAAGAATAATGTTTTTGCCCTCGAATTTTTTAATGATAAGCGGTATGAAGTTACCGACTCCGACAGACGGTTCAAGAATTCTGACTGTTTCTTTGTCAGTATCAGGCAGGGCTTTCATCATTTCAGTAATCAATGTTTTGCTTGTGAAAAAAGCCGCATTATCTGTTCTGTTGGTATTGGCTAATTCTGCAATATGTCCTAATGTTGCAGATGATAGATTCATAGGATTAGCAGAAATAAAATTTTTTAAAGCATCAATATCACTTAATTCATTAGATGATACTAATTTGTTAATCAATGCTGTTTTAAGAGGCGTATGCTTTAACGCCTCTTTTATTTTTCTTGCTATTGATTGAAAAATTACAGTAGGTACAGCTTCGCCTAATGATTGTCTGATTTTAATTTCTTCTTTCTTTAAAAATGCTCGCTTTTTCTCAAACGAAAGAGCATTTAAATCCGAGAAATCTGTTTCAACCCATTTGAAAGAGCGTGGGACTGTCATCATAAGCATAAGTTCTCTTATGCTGAACACTCTGTCATCGCTTGGATGAACAGTATTCTGACTTGCCATTTGGTCATTCCTTGTGTGTATGCAAGGACCGACTTTGTCCCAAAACTGTCTTTTGTATTTATCACCGTTTTTTTGCTGATTGATTACAATTTTGCCCTCAACAACTCTATGAGGCTTTTTGCTATCGTCAGCATTGTCAAACGCAGATTCGCCTTCTTTTATATCAGAAATCCACGCTCTCATATGTTCGGGATATGTTCTAAATGAATGATAAATATCATCTTTGTCAATTTCGCCGAATTCTTTTAATGGCTTTAAATCGCCTATAACTTCTCTAAGCGTGCGTTCTTTAACAAGGTCAGGATATAATTCCAAAGGAGATACCTCGTCAGCATAATCCTTAGAGACGCCGATAACAACGGTTCTTTGTCTGCTGGAGCAAGCTCCATAATTCTTGAAGTTTATAACACGAGAAGCGTAGGAGTAGTCTTGCCCTAAATTACTTTCAATCGCAGCTGCAATGGTTTTATTTTCTCCGTTTATATCAGTGCATATTGTTTTCATAAAGGCGGCAACATTTTCAAAAATGAAAAATCGAGGGTTAACCTGCTTTATGATTTTTATTGATTCAATTACTAAAGAATTTCGCACAATTTCATTTGTGCTTTTTTTATGGTTGGCAACGGACATTCCCTGACAAGGAGGGGTTGCAACTATAACATCAATTCTTGATACATTTTCTTTTTTCTTCCATAAATCAATTTGCGAATATAAAATATCCTTAGTGGAATTGTCGGTAATATCTCCGCAGATATATCCGCTTTCATATTTGCATTTGTGATTATACCGCTGAATATCTAATCTTCTTGTAATTAGTTCGTTTGTTGCAACACAATCAAAATCTTCTAATTTAAATCCGTAACAACCTACACCTGCACTACTAAACAAGCTGATATAAGTCGGTTTGTTCGTTTTCATCGTTATTTACCTTAACCTTTCACAACTTGTTCTGAATCGGGAATTAACTCTACAATATCATCTATTTGGCAATCAAGAGCAGTACAGATTCTTACCAAAACTTCAACTGTAACATTTTCATTTTTACCAAGTTTTGCAATGAGGGAATTGCTTATACCTGCGGCTTCTCCGAGTTCTTTCTTTTTCATATTTTTATCAATTAGAAGTTTCCATAACTTATTGTAACTAACAGCCATATTATAACCTCATAAAATACAAAGAAATAAATTTTTATACTCATTTAGTATATCACTTTTACATAAGAAAAACAAGAACTAATTACACGAAAATGGAATTAAGTGCAGATAACATCACTTAGTTATTAGTAAGCAAAGCAAAAGAAAAAACGCCGAGCACAACTCATTTTCAGGGCCACACTCGGCGTGATTTTTATGCGTAGATTAAATTTGCATTTACAACTTCCGTTGCACGATTGCGGATACTGTTCATCTTCTGCACCCACAACATTTGATTTTCAGCTTTGAGGTTTTCCGTTACATTTTCTTTTTCCGCCAGTTGTTTTACCAACCGGGAAAACATATCTTCTGCCTGTTCGTCAACATCGGCAAGATAACTGTTTAGCTTGCAAGAGGACAGCAAATTAGCGTAAAAGACACGCTTATGCTGCTTAATATATCGCAGGTGGCGCTGTCCCCAAATGCCGATTGGGTTCTGTTTTTCTTCGGAAAGTGAAAGGCAAGGGATAAAATAATCACCTTGTTTTTCATACCAAAGACCGTTCTTTTCATCATAAATTCTGTTTTTCATTGTGTGTTCCTACCTTTCGTTTTTATCATTTCTAAAGCGTTCGCCACGCTGTTTAGACCGCTTTTCCGACCTTGCTCTTTCAAGTAAATCGTCAATTTGCTTATTTCCGAACACCTTGCGGAGCAGCTTGTAATCTTTGACTTCTGAACGCAAATTTTCGTTTTCGCTTTTCAGCTTGCTGTTTATTTTCGATAACATTTCGTTCTCACGATAGAGGTTGCCGTTTGTAATGTTTAGCCTATGGTAGCTGTCTACAGCCTTGAAATATCGTGCAAATAAGGTGCTGATTAGCGACTTTAATCGAGCTATAAGCGGCTCTACAAACTTTGCCTTATAAGTTCTCGCCGACATCATTGCAGGCGGTTCAGTCAGTTGATATTCAGGCTCTTTCATTATACTTTCATCAAGGTTTTGCAATGATTTTTCCCCGTTATCAAAGTTTTCAATACGGTTTGACATAATGCGAAACTCATCTTTTTTCTCGGCAAGTTTATCGTCTAAAATTTCAATCTCTTTTTGTCGTTCCTGCTTTTTGTAATCAAGAACAGAGAGATGCTTTTCGTGTGAGCCTTTATGTTTCCACTCAATTCCGTGCCGTTCCATAACGAAAGCAAGGGCAGATTTTTCTGCGCTTACCCATTGATTCCACTCGGTATCTCCACGAGTTCCGCCCTTGAAACCTTGTGCGGCGAGAGCCTGTTTCAGTGACACACGGGTATCAAGTCCTCGCTTACTGCCCGTTGTAAACGGTACAAAATCAATGTGCAGATGGGGTGTTGCTTCGTCCATATGAAGATGAGCAGAGAACACCTTTAACTGCGGATTTCGTTCCTGAAACCCCCGATAATATTCATCCAAAATCTGCCGTGCAAGCTGTCCGTTTTCGCTGTCAGCGCTCATATTTTCCTTATCACCAATCTGCAAAATCAGTTCGTGAAATGGCTTTTCCTGTTTTGAATTACGGATTTTTTCATAATAGTTTTCTATTCTGCGGTCGGCTCTTGTCTGTTTGGCGTTGTATCTTTTGAGTGCTTCGTCAAACAATTCGTGATAGGTTTTCTTTATCGGCTCGTTACAGTAATCAATGTTCAAATGCGTTCTGCTACCGTCAACATTTTCCGCCTTGAACTTGCGGCTGTTATGATTGACCGAGCCTTTACCCACCATTGCGCTTATCGTTCTTTGCATTTGTGCTTTCTCCTTTCCTTTAAGATACCATTCTCGGTTCTGTTACTCTTGTCAAGAGTAACGCAAAAGCACTTTTGACAGGCAAGCCCATCAAAAATGCAACCTGCAAGCAGGTTTTGCGCTCTTCGAGGAGCAAAGAGTAGCCTTTGAAAAGGCGCTCTCTGCACACTCTGCTAAACTTTATCCGTGACGGTCCGTGTCGATGGTGACGGTGTTTTTGACACCGCACCCACTTCCTAAAACATCGACACGACCGTCACGCATCGTCACGCTTGCTCAAGATAGAGCCTAACTTTTCGCCCATCGTGACAGCGTTTGTTTTCGTAGCGGATACCGTACTCGTTATACAAACGCCCTGCGTTGATATTCAGCTTCATAGTTAAAGCATTTGCTTTCATATCAACCGAGAGAAAGTCACAGAGTTCTGTGGGTGTTCCTTGCCACTCCGAAAAATCTGCTGTTATTTTTTCAGCGATAAGTTCAAGCAACGGTTCGGGCGGCTCTTTCCAAAGCTCCGTTTCTGTTCGCTCCAAATCCCAAGCGAGTGTGCTTTCGTTTCGTTTGAGATGAAGTCTTTGGTCTTGCTGATCTCTGCCCGAAACTTCAAGCGTTGCTGTGTTGCCTGTGCGCTTTTCCTTTTGAAGCAGAAACGCTCCGTCGGCTGCACCGAGCAATCCGTTTGTTCCCGAAATCATATCAAAGGTATCGTCTGCTTTTTGCTTTCGGGTGTGATGAACGAGTAAGAGCGTAATCCCGTAGCTGTCTGCAAATTTTTTGAGCCTTGTGATAATCTCATAATCATTTGCATAGCTGTAATTGTCGCCGCCGACCTCACGCACCTTTTGAAGTGTGTCTATAATAATCAGTTTTGTGTCGGGGTGTTCCTGCATAAAGCGAGTGAGCTGTTCATCAAGTCCGTTTCCTAATTGACCTGCCGAAACAGAAAAGAATAGATTTTCTGCTCCGTCTGTTCCGAACATTCGATACAATCTTTCCTGCAATCTGCGATAATCATCTTCAAGAGCAAGATACAGTACCGTTCCTTTTCGGACGGTATAATTCCACAGCTGCGTACCTGTGCTGATGTGATAAGCAAGCTGTGCCATAAGGAAACTCTTGCCGAGCTTCGGTGCGCCGACAAAAAGGTATGTGCCGGGATAAAGCAAACCGTCGATTAACGGCGGTCTGCTCTGAAATACGGTATCGTACAACTCGGTCATCGACATTGTTTTGAGGTAAGAGGGGTCTAACATTTTTCGCAGTTCTCTCTGCATTTCTTCTAAACTATTGATATTTTCAGCATTTTCGGTTATAATATTGTTACTACATTTTTGAAACGACTGCTCCGTATCTGCGCCAACAGATACATAAGGGGCAGTCATTTCTTTTTTATTCGTCATTTGCAACATCTCCTTTCATTCCGTCCATTGTGACGGCTATCAGTTCGATGATATTCAATAAATCATCGCTGACATTGTTTCCTGCTTCAATGCGTTGCAATTCTGCAAGCATATCTGCCATTTGATTTTTGAGAGCCTTATACACTCTAGGATTTCCTTGCACAACTACATCACGCTCCATACAACGACGGTAGCAATACTCTTGCTTTGACAGCCCCGAAAGAGCAACGGCACGATTTAACTCTGCTTGTTCTTCGGGTGATACTCGAAACCCTACCGTGATGTTCCTGAAACGGTTGTGCCTATCTACATTTTTTGCTGACATTTTAATTCCCTCTTTCTAAATCTAATTTATCCGCCATTTCCGTCTGCTTTGACGGGAAAAGATGAGCGTAGTTATAGGTTATATCAATGCTCTCGTGTCCTACTCGGTCTGCGATTGCTGTCGCTGAAAAACCTAAGTCAATAAGGTGGCTGACGTGGCTGTGACGAATATCGTGTATTCTGATACGCTTTACGCCCGCTTCCTTTGAACCTCGATTCATCTCATTGTGAAGATAACTTTTTGTTATGATAAACATTCTGTCATTTTCACCCACATCATAGAGCATTTTCAAATAATCCTGCATTTCTTCAGCGAGAAATTTAGGGATAGTAATTGTCCTATTGCTCTTTTCTGTTTTCGGCGTGGTAATTACATCTCTGCCGTTTAAGCGCTGATATGATTTATTAATAGTTACTGTCCTTTTTTCAAAATCAAAATCAGCAGGCGTAAGCGCCAACAACTCTCCCTCACGAATACCTGTCCAATAGAGCATTTCAAAAGCGTAATAGGATATGGGTTTGTCCATCATTGCTTCGGCAAATTTGAGATATTCCTCTTTTGTCCAAAACAGCATTTCACGATTTTTCTTTTTCCCCATACTGCCTGCCTTTTTACACGGATTTTCACGCAGATTGTAATACTTAGCAGCGTGGTTAAAAATGGCGCTGAGCTGATTATGAATTGTTTTAAGGTAAACGGGAGAGTAGGGCTTTCCGTTTTCGTCCTTATAATTGATAAGCTCGTTTTGCCAAGTGATAATCTGCTGTGCGGTAATATTGCACATTTTCAGCTTTCCGAAATATGGGGTTAGCTTTGTGCGAATAATATGCTCTTTCGTTTCCCAAGTGTTTTCCTTGATACGAACCTGCATATCTTCCTTATAATGCTCTACAAAGCTCTTAAAGGTCATATCGAGGTCAGCGCTTATTTTATTAAGTTGCTCTCGCTCCCAAGCCTGCGCTTCACGCTTTGTCTTAAATCCACGCTTTTGGGATTGCTTTCGTTCACCCGTCCAATCGGTATAGCGGTAAATTACTCGCCAAGTATTTGTTTTTTCTTCTCTATAAACAGCCATTTATATCACATCCTTTCTTTTATCGGCTGTACCGTAACAAACTCTTTCTAAAAAATACTGTTTGTTTACTCGACCTGAAATCGTTATAAATCCTTGTGCTTTCAGCTCGTCATTAAGCTTTTGGACTATTTTATAAGCGTAAGACTTGGAAACGCCCAACTCGTCCGCTACATCCTGCACTTTCATAAAAGTTGTACTCATTGCAATCCCTCCTTTCAATTTGATTTTTTGAAATATTTTGTTTATTTAGTGTCGGAGAACTTTTTGACCGCATTCCGATTTGCCCGAGCGGACACACCTTTACTGTGATGTATGACAGTTATTTAATTTCACTAAACATATTTGTTTTGGCTCGTTTTCTATTATACTAAGCATTTTTGATTAAGTCAAGTACTTTTTGACAAAATATTAATCAAATTTGTTTTTGGTATCTTGACATATCTTAAACTAATATGTATAATTTAATTTATCATACATAGTATAGGAGGAACTACTATGGCAATTGGCGAAAGAATTCGTTTCTTTAGAAACTTAAAAGGAATGACTCAAAAATATCTTGGTATGCAAATTGGCTTTTCCGAAAAGACTGCCGATATTCGTATGGCTCAATACGAAAGCGGTACTCGAACACCAAAAGCTGAAGCAACAAATGACCTTGCAAAAGTATTAGATGTATCTCCACAGGCTTTAACAGTGCCGGATATAGACAGTTATAATGGACTAATGCATACTTTATTTGCATTAGAGGATTTATATGGCTTTAGAATCGATACACTCTCTGATGAAGTCTGCATTCGTCTTGATAAGGGAATGGGTACAAATTACATTACTATGTTAGAAATGTTCACTGCTTGGCAGGAACAATCTGAAAAGTTCAAAAACGGTGAGATTACCAAAGAAGAATATGATCAATGGAGATATAACTATCCAAAGTTCAACGCTTTTAATTCCAATAAATAAGGAGCTACTATAATGACAATTAAGGAGTTTATGAATTTATTTGATTTAAAAAATGAAAGCACTGTAATTAAATGGATAAAAGATGGATATATTCAAGGAGCTTATAGAGATGAAAAAGCGAATGAATATTTTATTCCCAATCTTGCACGTCCACCATATACAAAAGCAAGAGCTAAAACTACAGATGCCATTTACAAAAGTATGGTTAAAGCTTGTATAAAACGAAAAGGTGTTTGTGCAAAGCTTTATAAATTAGATGACATTGAATTTCAAGCTTATATTCAAGACTTAGCAGAAGCTGGCTACATACGTATTGAAGTGCAAAACAATATCGAATACTACTTCGCAACAAGTAAAAGCCAAGAGTTTATTAAATGTGCTAAACCTCAAGATTTACTTAAAAGCTATATTGGTGTCGTTACAGAGTGTGCAGCTAAAGGTATCACCAGCGCTTATCTTGAAAAAGCAATGGCTTGATAAAAACAAAAAGAGCTATCAGACTTCAAAAATCTGATAGCTCTTTGCTTATTCTTATGATAATTCAAATAATGTTGCCATTTTGTTGCCACAAGGGACATTCAAACGGCTAAAACCGCTTAACTACAGGGTTTCTTCGACCTCGAAAATTATTCCCACTCCACCGTACCGGGCGGTTTGGAAGTGATGTCGTAGACCACGCGGTTGACGTGCTCCACCTCGTTGGTGATGCGGTTGCTGACAGTGGCCAGAATATCGTAGGGGATGCGCGCCCAATCGGCAGTCATAAAGTCATCCGTGGTAACGGCACGAATGGCCACCAGGTGATCGTAGGTGCGATGATCGCCCATCACGCCCACCGTCTTGACGCAGGGCAGCACGCAGAAGAACTGGGCCATCTCTTTCTCGTACCCATTCTTGGCCATCTCATCCCGCAGGACCCAATCCGCCTCTTGCAGCACCTTGATCTTATCTGCGGTGATCTCGCCCAAGATTCGCACGCCCAGACCGGGGCCGGGGAACGGCTGGCGCCACACCAGCTCCTTGGGAATGCCCAGCATGGTACCCACCTTGCGCACCTCGTCCTTAAACAGGTCGCACAGCGGCTCTACCAAGCCCAGAAACTGCACATCCTCCGGCATCTTTACCTTATTATGATGGGTTTTGATGGTATCCGCATCCCCCTTGCCGGACTCAATGCAGTCCGGATAAATGGTGCCCTGGGCAAAGTAGCCCAGCTCATCCTGGTGGCGGATCTCGTCCCAAAACACATTAAAGAACTCGGTGCCGATGATCTTGCGCTTTTGCTCCGGGTCGGTGACGCCCTTCAGTGCCTGCAAAAAGCGCTCCTGGCAGTTGACCCGCACAAAATTCATATCAAACAAGGAAGTAAAGGTCTTTTCTACAAAATCGCCCTCGTCCTTGCGCATTAAGCCCTGGTCCACAAACACGCAGGTAAGCTGCTTGCCCACCGCGCGAGACAGCAGGCCCGCTGCCACGGAGGAGTCTACACCGCCGGACAGGCCCAGAATCACCTTTTTGTCACCAATCTGCGCACGCAGCGCAGCTACGGTCTTTTCGATAAAATTATCCATCTGCCAGTCGCCGGAGCAACCGCAAACATCAAACAGGAAATGATGAAGCATTTCCTTGCCATAAGTGGTATGGGTCACCTCCGGGTGGAACTGCACTGCATACAGGCCACGCGCCGGGTTCTCCATTGCCGCACAGGGGCAGTCCGCCGTCTTACCGGTGACGGTAAAGCCCGCCGGAGGCTGGGCGATATAGTCCGTATGGCTCATCCAAACGGTGGAGTCCTGGGGCACATCCCGCAGCACACTGCCGCCCAGCACGGTCAACTTGATTTTGCCGTACTCGGACACCGGCGCCGTCTCTACCTTGCCACCCAGCATCCATGCCATCAGCTGGCAGCCGTAGCAAATGCCCAGCACCGGCACGCCCAGCTCCAGCACCTCCGGGGTGTAATGGGGCGAGGCCGGGTCATACACGGAATTGGGACCGCCGGTAAAGATAATGCCCTTATAATTTCCCTGCCGAATGGTATCCAGCGAGGTGGTATAAGGCAGAATTTCGGCAAACACGCCGTGATCACGCACACGGCGGGCGATCAGCTGATTGTACTGACCGCCGAAATCCAAAACAAGAATTTTTTCCATACTATTCCTCCAAAGCGCAACGCGCGTTCATACGGGTCTATTATAGCGAAAAGCCCGCCGCTTTGCAAGGAAAATAGCGAAAAAGCGCCCCTTGGGTCTAAACATGCCCTATCCGGCAAAATACCGGGGCAGCACCGGCGGCTGCTCCACCGGTCGCCCGGCCTGCTCCCGGGCGGTACACAGCCGCAAAAGCAACATAGACAGGGTAGCGCACTGGCACACAGGCGCCAGTAAAGGCAGGCTGTCCGGAAACAAAAACACCTGCCGTGCGCCGGACAGCTGCCCTGCCAGGCTCTCTACCGTGCAAGCCACCGTACCCGCGCCCCGAATAGCCGCCAGTTGCAGGGCAGCGCAGGTTTTTTCCGTCAGTTCCCGACTGCTGATCAGCGCCACCAGCGCCGTGTGACTGTCCACCGTAGGTAGCAAGGTGTGGCGCAGCTCCGCCGCAGGCACCGTCTCCACCGGCACGCCCAGAGTACGGCTCCACACGCCGGCCATCGCGCCCGCTGCCGCCAGGTCAATGTTTTGACCCACAAACAGCAGCCGATCATAGCCGGTTAGGTACGCCGCCAAAGCGTCCAGTTCGCTGCCACTTTTTAAGATCAGCCGCAGCTTGTCCGGCAGGGTGGCGCACAGCTTTACCGCCATGCGGCCGAACAAGGGGGTAATGGTCTTTTGGCGCAGCCCCCAGTCCACCGCCACCAGCGCCAGCAGCACATAGCCCAGCACAAAGTGGGTCACCGGCGGCAACCCGCCGGGCAGACTGCAAGGCAGGGACAGAAGCGTGCCCCCGGCACGAGCCAAGGGGCTGTCCGGGTCGCCGGTCAGCGCCGCCGTGCGGGCACCGAAGGCCGCCGCCTTTTGCAGCGCCTCCGCCACCTCTGCCGTTTGGCCGCTGGCAGAAATGCCCACCACCAGCGCGCCTCGGTCGCACACCACGCCCCCGGCGCAGAACTCACCGGCAGAATAGGCAAAAGCAGGCACATCGCACACCGACTCAAAATTACAAGCCGCCGCTTGCGCCAGCTGATAGGAAGTGCCGCAGCCTACCAGCAGCACCCGGCTGATGCCCCGAGGCCGCAGGCGGCTTTTGCCCAACCGAGGTTGATCCCCACGCACAAAGCGATGAAGCAGCAGCTCCAAATCTCCGGGCAGCGCCTGTAACGCCTCTCCCGGGTCTGCAAAGCCCGCTGCCGGCGGCCGTCGCAAAGTCACCGCGCAGGGGGATTTTTTGATTTTCTTGCCCTTGGCGTTCCAAAACTGCAGCTTGCCCGGGCGTAGCTGCACGCACTCCCCGGCAGACAGGACATAGATTTTCATTTGATCCGGTTCCAGTGCCGCCAAATCTGAAGAAACGCAAGCGCTGCCGCCGCCTACCGCCGCATACAGCGGCGCCCCGTGAGCACAGGCGAACAGGCATTCCTCACCCCGATGCAGCACGGTCAAAGCATAGTTGCCCCGAGCCTCACGGCAGCACAGACGCAAAGCGGCAACGGTGCCGCTGTCTGCATACGCTTGCAAAAGCGCCGCCAACACCGCGCCGTCGCTGTCCGGGTAAGGCAGCAGGTTCAGCGCGCTGCGCAAGGCAACGGCGTTCTCCACCGTGCCGTTCATCGCCAGACAATAATCATCGGTCACAAAGGGGTGCACATTCTCTGCGGTGCGCCCGCCACAGGTGGCAAACCGGGCGTGCACCAATCCGCAGGATGCTGCGCTCTCCGGCAGCTGCTGTGCCAATGCCGCCACGCTTTCTTTGCTTTTGGCGCACAGCAGCTCTCCCCCTTGCATTAGGGCGGCGCCGTAACCGTCCAGCCCCTGCTGGGTGCAGGCCTGCAACTTCTCCAGCAGCAGCCCGCCACAGGGGGCGTTGCCGACAAATCCGTATAGAAACATGGTATTCGCTCCTCCTTAATTTGGCAGCAACCGGGCCACGATCACGCTCATATCGTCTCGTCGATCCGCCGGGGTGTGGGCCTTGGCATAGGCCAGCACCGTATCTGCCAGCTCCTGCTGATCCTGGGATTGAAAGCGGCAAAGCAGCGCCTCCAGCCCTACCGCATCCGCGTCTGTAATGCCGTCGCTGAGCAGCACCACCGTGTCCCCGGCGCCCAGCACCGCCGTGCGCTTGGCAAAGGTAATGCCCCGCAAAATGCCCGCCGGCATACTGGCCAGCTCGCACCGGGTCAGCCGCCCGTGGCGCAGCACATAGGATCGGGGTGCGCCGGCTTTGTAAAAGGCGCACCGACCGGTAAACAGGTCTACGCAAGCACAGTCCAGGGTAGCCAGACTCTCCTCATTGCTCTTGACCAGCAGCGCAGAGTTGACGACTTTCAGCGCCGCGTCAAAGCCAAAGCCTGCACTGAGCAGACGGCTCAGCAGCCCGGCGCCCATAGCGCCGTCCAGCGCTGCCCGAGAGCCGCGACCCATACCGTCGCTGATAATCAGAATTTGGTGACCACGACCGTCCCGGGCCACCTTTACCGTGTCTCCGCACAGCCGTCCCTCCGCTGCGTACTGGGCGTAACCCACAGACAGACAATACAGGGGCTTTTCGTTAAAGGTCAACAGACTTTCGCTGCCGTAGCGGGTCACCTGGCCTGCCTCCAACGAGCGCCCGCAGGTCTTGCTGATCCTGGCCTGGAGCACCGGACTGGACAATCCCGGTGCCGGATCGTCACAGGCGATCTCCACGCGCATACGGTCAAATTTGTCTAAAATCACAGAGATATTTTTGGGATAAATTTCGCTCTCGCCCAGCAGCCGCCGCAGCTTTCCGGCTGTTTTGGCGTCAAAGCACTCCGCCTGATCAAACTCAAAGGCCAAATCGGACAGCATGTCGGAGATGGAGTAAAACTGGTCCGCCGCCACCATGCGCATATCGCTTTTTTCCGGATCGGGAGGCAACCCCCTTTTGCCGTTAATGCGGTCGATCTTCTCCCGCACCTCCCGCACATTGTCGCTGACGCTGGCCATGGCGGAGGCGGCAAATCGCAGCCGCAGTACCAGGCTTTGGCGCAGAGAGCCCTCCGGGGCAATATCCGCACCGTTTTCAAAAAAGGCAGTGCACCGATCGCCCCAGGCGGCAGGCAGCAGAAGCAGTAGCACGCCGGCCACCGCGCTCTCCACAAAGGTGCACACACTCAAACGCCCCAGGTTGGCCGCCACAGAGAAAAAGCCCATAGACAGCACAAACGCCCCGGCGCAGCCCAGGGAGGCAAACCGGTCAAACAGCGCCGCCAGCAGGGCGGAAAAGCCGTAGGCCCCTAGCAAAAACATGGTGTCTTGCCCGGCCAGACCTAAGGCGAACCCCAGGCACAGGGCCAGGGTGACCCCCAGCCGAGAGGAGCCAAAGCGTAAGGTAATCAAGATCAGCAGCACGGCCGCAATCCGCGCCGGTGCAATGCCAAAAATTGTCAATCGAGACAGGCTCATCAGCAGCAATGAGCCGCTAATGAGCACGCATACCAAGTCGCCGGTAGGCGCAGCCTTGCACCGCAGACGGCGATAATTGCAGTGCTCTGCGCGGAAGAAGAAATATCCGCCGCCACCGGCCAAAATGCTCTCGCCCAGCACCAGCGCATAATCTGCCGCGCCGCCGCCCAATCGCAGTTGCAGCACCGCCCCGGTCAGCCCCACCGCCAGACAGGACAGCGCCATGGGCAGCCGGGCGTCTCGCCGCGGGAGAAAGGCAGCCATTGCCAGCGCGCCTACCAAGGCGATGAGCACTGCCGCAAAGTACCGCACACGAGCCGTGCCGGTACCAAAGATCATATATCCCAACCCGGCACCCAGGGCGGAAAAGAGAAAATCCCGCCGCCCGGACACCGCCACCAGTGCCACCGCAAAGGGGCTGCACCCGCCGGCTACCGCCCCGGCGGATAGTACAAACCCACCCAGCAAGTGCCCGGCGCACCCCAACAGCGCGCGCTTGGTCCCGGCGCGGCTGTGGGCGGTGGTGAATTTTGGCTTTTCCAGTAGTTTCATAAGCTTGTCCTCAACGGTCTTTTTGGACCAGTATAACCTATACAATTAGCAGATCCTGTCACTCGCCGTCCCCGGCAAAAAGCGCCCCCTTTCCCCACAATTTCCCCTGTTTTATTCCACGAAGGCAGCAATTTGCTCCCCCGCATAACATAAGAAAGCCACCGATCATCGGTGGCTTTCTGCTTTGCTATTTGTCGTAATCTTCGATTTGCTGTTCTTCCTCTTGTCTCTCTAAGAAACTTTCCAATCGGTTTCATTCTACCTATTTCCCCTTTTTCGTCAAGGGGGTTTGGAGAATTTTTCTGTTTTCCGCCGTACAAAAGCGGCTGTCAGAAACAAGCCCTAAATACACAAATTTCACATTACACAATTAAAATAGTTGCCATGGAGAACAAAGCGCGATATAATGTCCTTGATGATAAAATTGTTATTATTGTAACTTTACCGGACAAAGTGCGTGATCGTTCGCTGCGTTGCCTCCGTTTTTTCGGAAGATATAGTGCCACAGCAGATTTGTGATTCTGTTCAAACTTACTGGAGAATTTATACACGCATGTCTATAAAAGTCGCACACGATTGCAGGGACAGGTATTTTAGCGTATGTTGCACGACGGGCTGTATGAGCAAATTATCAATAAGGGATTAGAAACAGAGCTTGCCTCTACGGACAAGCGCTCTACTACCGCGCCCATTGATCGTGCCGAGGCGTCCAAAATACTGGCAAAATACATTGCCGAAGTTGTAGAAAAAGGGCTTGATCATGTTGCTGATAATGGCGGTGACGTGCACGCACAAGTAGCGCTTGCAAACCGTATTATTTCTACGATTATTCACGAAACTAAAGAAAACGAACTTGGTGAAATGACCGTCGCAGAACAGGCCGAGCAGCTACTCGCACTCTTTGACAAAAAGAACAGCATTCTTGCTCTCAATGAAAAAGCAGCGATTATTCGCCCCGAAACGTCTATTGCACAAAGCTCGTTATTTACAGGAGCAATCCATGAGCCGCAGATGTTTACCGAACTCAAGAAGGAAATTATCTCCTGTAACCGCATAGATATGCTGGTATCTTTCATTAAATGGAGCGGCCTGCGCTTAATTATAGATGAGCTTACAATCTTTACGAAAAACGGTGGAGAACTCCGCATTATTACAACCTCTTATATGGGAGCGACTGATGTAAAGGCAATTGAGGAGCTTCGCAAGCTTCCTAACACAAAAATCAAGGTGAGCTATGACACCAAACGCACCAGACTTCATGCGAAAACGTATGTCTTCTATCGGGATACCGGTTTTACTACGGCGTATGTGGGTTCGTCGAATCTTTCTAACGCTGCCATCTCCAGCGGTCTTGAATGGAACGTAAAGGTTACAAAGAAGGACCTGCCGGAAACCATTGACAAAATCGAGGCTACCTTTGAAAGCTATTGGAATTCCAATGAATTTGAATATTACAACGAGGATCAAAAGGAGCGTTTGTCCCGTGCGTTAAAGGCCGAAAAATACTTTGACAGTAATAATACCGAAGTTTATACGATGGATATTGCGCCCTATTCCTATCAGCAAGAAATTCTTGATCGGCTGGAAGCTGAGCGCAAGGTTCGTGGCTATCATCGAAACCTTGTTGTTGCCGCCACAGGTACTGGAAAGACGGTAATTTCTGCACTTGACTACAAGCGTTTTCGCAAGCAAAACCCGGAAAAGCCTTGCCGGCTTCTGTTTGTGGCTCATCGTGAAGAAATCCTAAAACAAAGCATGTACACCTTTCGCGCGGTGCTGAAAGACGCAAACTTTGGCGATATGTTTGTAGGCAGCTATAAACCGGAAAGCATAGATAATCTTTTTATATCTATTCAAACTTTCAACTCACAGAGCTTTACCGAGAAAACAACGTCAGATTTTTATGATTATATTATCGTAGACGAGTTTCACCACGCCGCCGCGCCTACATATCAAAAGCTTTTATCCTATTATCATCCGCAGATTCTTCTCGGTTTGACAGCAACGCCTGAACGTATGGACGGGAAGAGTATTTTGCCGTATTTCAATAATCGTATTGCTGCCGAAATTCGTCTGCCCGAAGCGATTGACCGCAAGCTCCTGTGTCCGTTTCAATATTTTGGTGTAACGGATACGGTTGATCTGGATCACTTAAAATGGGCAGCCGGAGGCTATGATAAAGGCGAGCTTTCGCGAGTTTATACACTTAGCGGCATGACGGCAAATCGTCGCGCAGACTTGGTGGTTACTTCATTGCTCAAATATGTTACCGATATTGATAATGTAAAGGGGCTTGGATTTTGCGTAACGGTTGAACACGCAGAATTTATGTCCAATTATTTTAATGCCCGCGGAATTCCGTCGATGTTTCTGACCGGACATTCGCCGGACGAAGAAAGAAAAGCGGCAAAAAATAGACTTGTAAAAGGTGAAGTGCGGTTTATCTTCGTCGTTGATATCTACAATGAAGGTGTGGACATCCCTGAAGTCAACACGGTTTTATTCTTGCGTCCAACAGAATCTTTGACCGTGTTTTTACAGCAACTTGGCCGTGGTCTGCGTTTATCTGAAGATAAAGAATGCTTGACCGTGCTTGATTTTATTGGGCAAGCAAACAAAAAGTACAATTTTGAAGATAAGTTTGCCGCTCTCCTTTCCAACACCACACGAGGCGTAACACGTGAAATCAAGGATGGGTTTATTTCACTTCCAAAGGGATGCTATATTCAGCTTGAAAAGAAAGCAGCAAGATATATTCTTGATAACATTCGCGCATCTTATGGGAACAGCGCCGGCCTTGTTGCACGTATAGCAACCTTTGAAGAAGATACCGGCCTAAAACTTACCCTTGAAAATTTTCTTGATCACTATCGGTTGGATCCTCGCTCAATCTATAAATTTGCTTCCTTTTCTCGTCTGTGCGCACGTGCAGATATCATTCTTAATTTTGAGGAACCGATGGAAGAGGTAATGTCAAAAGCACTCAACCGTTTTGCCTTGGTGGATTCAAGACGATGGATTGTGTTTATGCTGCGTGTTTTGGAAAATATCGATCATTTCGACCTTACAAAACTTTCGGATATAGAAAAGCGTATGCTTCAGATGTTCTATATTACAATGTGGGGAAAAGCGATTGAGGATTGGAACGCGGACGAAGTATTCGAAAACTTTCGGGCGCTTTTGAATAGTCCTGTCATGCTTTCCGAGCTAATTGCACTGCTCAAATATAACTACAATCGCATTGATTTTATTGATGAGCCTGTGCGCCTCGGATTTGATTGTCCGTTGGATCTACATTGTACCTATACGCGCGATCAACTGCTTGTCGCCATGGATTTTATGAAGCCAAGCACGGTTCGCGAAGGCGTAAAATGGTTGCCAGACAAGGAAATTGATGTGTTCTTTATCACATTGAACAAATCAGATAAAGACTACTCACCAACAACCATGTATCAGGATTATTCCATCAACGAAACTCTGTTCCATTGGCAAAGCCAAAGTACCACCAATGCAGAAGGTAAAGTCGGTCAGCGGTATATCAATCATCGCAAAAACGGCAGCAAGGTTCTCTTGTTTGTGCGCGAATTTAGGAATGATGTTTACGGCAATACGGCACCGTACACTTATCTTGGCACTGCAAATTATGTTTCACATAACGGTTCAAGACCGATGAATATTACATGGAGATTAGATGCCCCCATTCCGGCAAAATACCTGAAGAAAACAAACAAATTGGTGGTTGGATAATGACAGAAGTCGTGGCGGCTCTTATATGGGATAAAGATAAATTTATGATTTGCCAACGCCCGGCGCAAAAGTCAGCGGCCTTTTGTGGATACTCATATTTTTTGCTTGTGCGCTTTTCAAAATCGTTTCTTCCACAAAGTAAAAAAAGCGTTCCGTCCTTTAACAAATAGCCCGTATCCATCCAGCCGCATTGCAAGTCCTCCGTTTTCATTATTACCGTTACAAAATTTCGATTTGCAGGGTCATTATAGCACAACGCAACCTGTCAACAATCAACAACAAAAAACCACCGTAATTCTACCAAAATTACGGTGGTTTCTTGGTCGGAGTGACAGGATTCGAACCTGCGGCATCCTGCTCCCAAAGCAGGCGCGCTACCAACTGCGCTACACCCCGATTTTTTATTTTGCTTTTTTCTTAATATTTTTGTCCGCCCGCCATACGGCTAACACAAGCCGATCACGGCACTTGTGTTATTTTAATATATCCGGCAGGGTTTGTCAAGCGGATGATTGGGCAGGCAACTGTGGCTGCTCCATCCCCACTTATGCATACGCAAAAAAAACACCACCGCTTTGGCTCACGCCGGGGCGGTGGTATTCTTTGGGGGCTAAAATCAGTCCTGGAACAGCGGGGTGGACAGGTAGCGGTCACCGGTATCCGGCAGCAAGGCTACGATGGTCTTGCCTGCGTTCTCGGGGCGCTTGGCCAGCTGCTCGGCCGCCCAAACGGCTGCACCGGAGCTGATACCGGTGAGCACCGCGTCAGACTTAGCCAGGCGCTTGCCGGTGGCAAAAGCATCTTCATTGGTGACGGTAATGATCTCGTCGTAGATCTTGGTATCCAGCGTATCCGGTACAAAGCCGGCGCCGATACCCTGGATCTTATGGGCACCGCCTTGGCCGGTGGACAGCACCGGGGAGGAAGCAGGTTCTACGGCAACCACTTTTACATTGGGGTTCTGGCTCTTCAGGTACGCGCCCACGCCGGACACCGTACCGCCGGTGCCTACGCCTGCCACAAAGATGTCAACCTTGCCCTCGGTGTCCTTCCAGATCTCCGGGCCGGTGGTGGCCTTATGGGTGGCCGGGTTCACCGGGTTTACAAACTGACCGGCGATGATGGAGCCGGGGATCTGCTCGTGCAGCTCCTCTGCCTTGGCGATGGCGCCCTTCATGCCCTTGGCGCCCTCGGTGAGCACCAGCTCTGCGCCATAGGCTTTCATCAGGTTGCGGCGCTCCACGCTCATGGTCTCCGGCATGGTGATGATCAGGCGATATTTTTTGGCCGCAGCAACGGCTGCCAGACCGATGCCGGTGTTGCCGGAGGTGGGCTCAATAATGGTGCCGCCGGGCTGCAACTTGCCGGACTTTTCTGCGTCCTCTACAATGGCCTTAGCAATACGGTCCTTCACGGAACCGGCCGGATTAAAATACTCCAGCTTGGCCAAAACAGTTGCTTTCAGGTCGTTCTCTTTTTCAAACTGGGTCAACTCCACCAGCGGGGTGCCGCCGACCAGGTCCAGGATAGATTTATAAATTGCCATGATAATAACTCCTTGTCAAATTCAAATGAAATTGTCGGTCAAATCAGGCGTTCAGCGCTTTTACAGCGTCAAATCCCTGCTCCAGATCGGCAATAATGTCGTTGATGTTCTCTGTACCGATAGAAAGACGGATGGTGTTGTCAAAAATCTTCTGCTCGTTAAACTCCTGCTCAGACAGCTGGGAGTGGGTGGTGGTCTTGGGGTGGATCACCAGGGACTTTACATCTGCCACATTGGCCAGCAGAGAGAAGATTTCCAGCGCGTCGATAAAGGCCTTTGCCTCTTTTTCGCCGCCCTTGATGTCAAAGGTGAAGATGGAACCGGCACCGTTGGGGAAATATTTATTGTACAGATCCTGATATTTTGGATCCAAGGACGGATGGTTCACGTGCTCGACCAGCGGGTGATTTTGCAGGTACTCCAGCACCTTCTTGGTGTTCTCTACATGGCGCTCCACACGCAGGGACAGGGTCTCTACGCCCTGGAGCAGCAAGAATGCGTTAAAGGGAGAAATCGCAGCGCCGGTATCGCGCAGCAGAATCGCGCGGATATAAGTGGCGAACGCAGCCGGGCCGGCAGCCTGCACAAAGCTGATGCCGTGGTAGCTGGCGTTGGGTTCGGTGAGCTGCGGGAACTTTCCGCTCTTTTCCCAATCGAACTTGCCGCTGTCTACAATCACGCCGCCCAGGGTGGTGCCGTGACCGCCGATGAACTTGGTGGCGCTGTGGACCACAATGTCTACGCCGTACTCAATGGGGCGCAGCAGATAGGGCGTTGCAAAGGTGCTGTCCGCCACCAGCGGAATGCCGTGCTTGTGGGCGATCTTGGCCAGCGCCTCAATGTCCACCAAGTTTGAATTGGGGTTGCCCAGGGTCTCAAAGAAGATCAGCTTGGTGTTGTCCTGAATGGCATTCTCAAAATTTTGCAGATCGTCCGGGTCAACAAAAGTCGTCTTGACCCCGTGCTCCGGGAAGGTGTGCTCCAGGTAGTTGTAAGTGCCGCCGTAAATGGTCTTGGCGCTGACAATATGGTCACCGGCCTTGGCCAGTGCCTGGAAGGTGTAAGCCAAAGCAGCCGCACCGCTGGCGGTAGCCAAAGCGGCTACGCCGCCCTCTAAAGCGGCAATGCGCTTTTCAAACACATCCTGGGTGGAGTTGGTCAGACGGCCGTAAATGTTGCCGGCGTCTGCCAGGCCAAAACGGGCCTGGGCGTGGTCGCTGTTATGGAACACATAAGAAGTGGTTTGATAAATCGGTACGGCTCTGGAGTCGGTAGCGGGATCCGCCTGCTCCTGGCCAACATGCAGCTGCAAAGTCTCAAATGCGTATTTCTTGCTCATAATTCAAATTCCTTTCAAGTTCAAATGATAAAATGTAGGTTACGATTAGATCACATACATCGGCTCATTCGTCCAAATCGGAAATTTTGTCTTAACAATGTGGGAAATAACCGGTTCATAGCGGTCTCCTGATTTCTTCGGGTCTCCCCGTTGGATTGACTTAACTATACACCATAATGCCTACTATGTCAATAGGTAATGTGGGAAAAAATAAAAAATTTTTTCTGATCCACCAAGATTTCGCGTAACCAGGCCAAAAATAGCAAAAAATAAACTGCGGTAAATCTCGTTGTAATTCAAAGTGGGCGGATACTATCCGCCGTCTCTGATGTGCATACCATCATCTTGCACACCGATATGCACACATATTTAAGCCCGCTGAACACCACACAAAAAAGCGACCTCCCGAGGGAAGTCGCTTTTCTCTATATATACATATTGTATCTGTTATTATACGCTTATTCTTTACCGGCGCGGCGCTGGGACAGGGCGGCAGAGATCTGCGCCTTCTTCTCGCCCACAATGTCGTACTTAAACATGGGGAAGATGGACAGCAGTGCCAGCACGCCCGGCAAGGCGGTATAAGCAAAAAAGATAATGTCCTTCGTCTTGGTGGTGAAAGTACCGGCACCCAAAGCGTCATAATAACCGGACACCTGCACAAAGATCAGACCCACGGCGGTACCCAGTGCCAGACACACCTTAATGGTCAAGGTCAGGATGGAATAGGCGGCGCCCTCCATCCGCTTGCCGGTCTCATACTCGTAATAATCCACGCAATCGGCGGTCATAATCATGGGCATTAAGGTAACGGCGCCGAACTGCAAGCCGATCAGGAACAGAGAGGCATAAAACAGCACGGTGAGCACCATATTGTCCGGTGACTGGAACCAGAAATGGCCGATCACAAAGGAGAAAATGGAAGCGGCAAAGCCGTAAACAGACAGAAGAATGTACGCCTTGCGCTCATCCAGCTTCTTAATCAGCAGGGGGCACAGCGCCATACTGATCATGGAACCCACGGCGGTAACGATACCCAAAACAGCCACCAAGTTTTGGCTGCCCAGGATCACCGTTGCGGCCTGTACCTGAATACCCATAGCCATCTGACGGCCAAAGCCCAGGAAGTAAGAAATAATCACCAGCATTAAGGGTTTATTGTTCTTCAGCGCGCCCATCATATCCTTAAAAGTGGTCTTTTCGCCGGCCTGGTAGGGCACCCGCTCCTTATTAAGCAGCGGAATCAGGGCAAAGAGCACACAACCAAAGATGGCGGTGAGCACTGCGGTCCAGAAGAACTCGGAAGCAATCATAGGCGTATCTGTCTCGCCGGACTTAACGAACACCTTGGACCCGCCGGGAATGATCAGGCAGGCAATCGGCACAATCACCACGCAGGCAGAAAAGCCGATCTGCTTAAAGGTATTGGAAATGGACACCACATTGGTGCGCTCCGTGGGATCCGGGGTCAGCACAGAAGCGATTCCCTGCGAGGGTACATCGCCCATGGTCATGGCAATGGACCAAACCAAGTAGGTGAGGAAGATCCACACATACAGCCCGGTGCCGGAAAACGGCACTTTCACAAACACCACAGCGGTCATCACCAGCAGCGGCACCAGAGAGTACAGGATCATAGATTTGAACTTGCCCCGCTTGCTTTTGGACCGGTCGATCAGGTTGCCCACCACCGGGTCCGCCACAGCAGACACGATCTTGGCCACCAAAATTAAAATGGCCACCACAGACACATTGGCACCCAAAATGGAGCCGTCAAACTCGGCCTGGTAGGAGTTTAGCAAGCCTACGATGGCCTGGAACCCGAACAGTCCCAGGGAGTACGCCGCAATCTCCTTAAAATTCATATACCTTTTTTTCGTTGCCGTTACAGCATCTGCCATAAAAACCCCTCCTTTTTATTGCAAAAAAAGCAGAAAGGGGCGCAAAGCCATTCCCTCATTGAAACGGCTGCGTCCCTTAAATGCTTAAAATTTACTCCGCCAGCTCGGCGTCGTCCTTAAAAACTTCCTTAAACAGGTCAATGTCCGCCGCTTTCATCACAGCGCTGAACAGGCGAGAGCCGTTCACCGGCAGCAGCTTGCCAAACACGCTCATGGCGTGGGCATCCACACCGTGGATCTGCAGTGCCTGCTTGTGCTCTATACCGAACATGATCATCTTCACCATCAGGTCGCAATCGGTAGAGATCATATTGATGACCTTCTCGCCCTTGCCGCCTGCGTTGGACTGGCCGCGGAAAATATCCGTCTTGGTAAAGCCGGGGCAAACCAGACCCACATAGCACTTGCCACGGAATTCCTCACGCAGAGCCTCGGTAAAGCCCTTCAGTGCAGCCTTGGAAGCGCTGTACATGGAAGTACCGGCCAGGCTCATCAGCGCGGCGGAAGAGTCAATGTTAACAATGCCCGGGTCCGTGCTCTGCAGCAGCATGGGCAGAAATGTCTTAACGGAATACACGCAGCTGTAGAAATTGATGTTAATGGCACGCTCAATCTCTTCATCACTGTAGCGGTCAAAGCGCTTAAACTTAGGCAGAATACCGGCGTTGTTGACCAGCACATCCACCTGCACGCCTTCCTCTACCAGCTCGTTATAGAAGTTCTCCCAATTCTCCTTAACAGACACATCAAACAGCTTGTAAGAGAACTGCTGGGCATAAGTGGGGCCAAGCTCCTCAATGAATTTGAGCATCTTGGGTTCTGACCGAGCCACGCCGATCACCGTGCAGCCGTGCTTCTTGATCAAGGTAGCCGCAATGCCTGCGCCCATACCGCCGGAAGCGCCGGTTACAACAACAGTTTTGCCGTCTAACCAACAATACATATAAAATTCCTCCAATATGTAAAATTCAGTATTTATTATAGCTGAAAAAACCAAAGAATACAACATTTTTTTATGCAGGACAGCGGATTTTTCCGTTTTTATCCGTCACTACAGTGATTGTGCCGCTTTGATCCGTGCGATAGACAGTACACCCGGCATCCCGCAGGCGGGAAAGCGTGCTCTCTGCCGGGTGGCCATAACGGTTGCCCGCGCCCACGGAGATCACCGCATACTTGGGCAATGCCTGGCGCAGAAACACATAGCCGGTGGCAGAGCCGCTGCCGTGGTGACCCACCGCCAACACATCACAACTTACATCTGCACCGCTTTGGATCAAGCTGCGCTCCTCCTCTGCCCCGGCGTCACCCATAAAGAGAAAAGTCGCGCCGCCAAAGCGCACTTGCAGCACCAGACTGCTGTTGTTCAGATCGCTGCCGGCAGCGACGGGGCCCAGCACGGTACACTTCGCATCCCCCAAAGAAAACTGCATACCCGCCTGCCCGGCCACCGGAGTCACACCTTGATCCGCCAGCGCATCTAAAAAATCTTGGTAATCGTCGCTGTCCGCCGTCACCGGGCTGACAATGGCCTGGCCCACCGGCACCGCGTCCACCACAGCGGCCAGGCCGCCCACATGGTCCTCATGGCCATGGGTATTCACCACATAGTCCAGCCGGTCCGTTGCCGCCTGCACCGCACGAGTGACTTTGGCGCCGTCTGCCACATTGCCGCCGTCGATGAGCAGACTCTTACCCCCGCAGGTGAGCAGCGCCGCATTGGCCTGACCTACATCCAAAAATTCCACCGTCAACACATCCTGCCGCCGGGTGGTCTCGTTGCCGTTTGTACCAAAAACGGCAGCCTTGTTGACCGCACTGCAACCGCCAAAAAGCAGCAAAAGCGCCAGTACCAGCGGAACAATTTTTCGTGTTTTTGCACAAGTTTTCATGGCGTTTTCCAGCACTTCCTACAAATTCCGTGAAGTTGCTTGCAACCTTTCTTTCATTTATGTTATCATAGTATTTGCTATTGGACAGGTGTCCATTACAAAGCGATTCGAGGGGGATTTTTCTAAGAAATGGACAGACGGGTAAAGCGCACCAAGGCGGCGGTCTTTAACGCTATGATCGCGCTGATGATCGAAAAAGAAACGGACAAGATCACCGTATTGGAGCTGTGCAAAAAAGCAGACATTAACAAAAGCACCTTTTATCTGCACTTTAAGAGCATGGGCGCGTGCATTCAATTCTGCTTTGAGACCATCACCAACGGCATTGTGGAGATCGCCAAGGGCATCAACTACGATCAAATCCAGCGGGATCCCACGGATATAATTAACAGTATGCTCAATGAGATTGAGCGCAACAACAACATTGAGCGGCTAACCAAATTCAAAAACAGCCGTATGTGCGCTCCCGCCCTGCGCATGCTCAAACAGCAGATGACCGAGGCCATTTGCTCCCACAACAACTTCACTATGGAAAAAAATTATCACCAGGTAACCAATGTGATCTACGCCGTAGGCGGCTGTATTGATGTGATTCTGGAGCCGCTGCCCGCCTTTGACCGGGAAAAGCTGACTGCCGTACTCACCGCGCAGCTGCGCAAAATACGGTAATTCATACGATGATTGATACGCACAAAGCCCCTGCAATGGCAGGGGCCTTATTTTTTTTGTCCTCCGCATTGCCCCGCACACACATGGACAGGGTCAGCACATTGCGCAGAGAGGTGGCGGACAGCAGCACGCGGGCAATGGGGTGGAACGCCCGTCGCATGGCAGTGCATTTTTTGATCCCCAGCACCAGCAGACAACTGACGGATAATGCACACTGTCTCGCAAGAATTATACCATATTTTTGCATGCCTGCATAGTAGGTTGCAAAAGAATATGGCGTTTTTTCAGGATAGGAAATGGCGGCGAATGGCAGGGCGTGCAAACACCCTACAAAAAAATAAAAGCCAAACGGATCTTATCCATCGCACACAAAAAACCGCCCGGGCCTTACGGTCCGGGCGGTTCCCTCTCTTACGGCAAGCGAAAGATCATTTGCCGATTTGATACAACGCAGAGGTATCTGCGGTGGTATTGTCTACATACCAGGTATGGCCGATCTGCACCACGGTCAGGTTGCAGGTGGCCAACCGGGTACCCTTAGCGTCCGTTACCTGCACGGTGCAGGTGGAAACAGCACCGATGTCGTCGGCGCTGACTTCATAATTCGCCAGCAGCTGGGTATTCATCTTGGCGGTATAAGCCTTTACATCCTCCACCGACTGCACATCGGTCACGGTGGTGGTCAGCTTGTAATCCTCGCCCAGCGCCTTTTGGTAAGCGCCGATGGTCTTATCCGTCAGCTTGACCTTGGTGTTCTTGTCGTAGGTCTCTTCCGTACCGGTCAGACTCTCGCCGTAGGTCTTTACATTGGCCTCCAGCGCAGTGAACATACCCTCGTCATCCAGGTACGAATCACCGAATACCTGCCCCCGCACCTGCTGGTACTTGGCAAAGTAATTGGTGAACATAGCGTCTGCATCGTCCCAGCCGTACTGACCCAGCAGCTCCACATAGTAGGGATACATGGCCTCAGTCACCTGGCCGGTAAGCGTACCGTCGTCGTTCTTGGTCTTATCGGACTTGTAGCTGTCGTCGTTCAAGCCCTTTAAATTCTTGGTATCATCGCCGGGCTTGTAACCGGCATCCTTATAGATCACCGGGTACATATAAAACTTACGGATAAAATCGCCGTATTTCTCGCTTTTGCTCACCAGCGCATACTTGTTGGCATTGTAGCCGTCACCGGTCTGCACAATGGTATCCGCATACGCCTGAGCGACCTTCTCCGGCTTAAATGCAATATACTTGCTGCTAAAGGTGGCCACGGTGGACACAGCCAAAATGGCTGCAACCAACAAAAATACCACCAGCGCATACAACTTGGTATTAAAAGTCTTTTCCTGTTTTGCCATTCTCGTCGCCCCCTTACTCGGCTGCTGCCGCATCGGCAGTCTCTTCGCCCTCACCGGCAACCAAACCGGCGGCCTCACGGCGCTCCATCAGCTCGCGGGTAATGCGTTCCTTCTTCTCACCGACCATATCGTAGAAGAAGATGGGCACCGCCTGGAGCACAACGAACACGGCGGGAATGATGGTGTAGATCATTAAGATCTTGTTCAAAGTAGAATCCGTCTGGGCGGCATAAGCCACATTGGCGTCACGAGATACGGCATAGCCGGACCAGGTGTACAACAGCCAGGGACCCAGCGCCTTGGTGAAGGCGGAAGCGATCTTGGAGAACAGGCCGTAACCGGCATACGCCAGACCGTCCTTGCGTTGGCCGGTTTTCCACTCGATCTCGTCTACGCAGTCGGCGATCATAATATTGGGGGTTACATTGGTGTTGCCGTGCTGCAAACCGCAGAAGAAGTTCAGGATCAGGAACGGCACAATCAGGGTGCTGTTAAAGCCGATACCCTTAGACACCAGGAACAGGATTGCCATGGAAGACGCACCATACACGCAAAAAAGAATAAAGGTCTTTTTGGTGGAGAACTTCTTGAGCACAAAGTTCACCAGCAGGGTGCCCACAGCGGTACCGATACCCATGGGCAGCAGCAGCGCCAGCTTCAGGTCCTTAGAGCCCAGCAGGTAAATGGCAATGTACAAAGACACGGTGCCGTACACGCCGCGGCCAAAGCCGCACAGCTTGGTCAAGGACACCATCAGCAGGTTCTTGTATGTAAAGACCACCTTGACGGCGTCTTTCAGGCTCACCTTCTCCTGCGTGAAAGGCACACGCTCTTTGTTATTGGTAAAGAAGATCATCACAAAGAGGATCAGACCCAGGGCGCACACCGCCGTGGAGATCACCAGGTCAAGGCCCTGGCCCTCGGCGTTCTTATATTGCTGCTTGCCCATTAAGGCCTTCATCACCAGGCCCACCACCATCACGACTACCATACCGCCGGACTGGCCCACGCTGCGCAGGAACGAAGCGATGGAGATGGCGGTGGAGCGCTCTGCCGGATTGGGCGAGCACAGGGAGCCGAAGCAGTTAGACGGGCTTTCTACCGCACAGCTAAAGGCGGTATACAAGGAGTAGATCACAAACATCCACACGATCGCCAAGGTTTGGTTGGAGGTGTTGGGTGCAATGAATACCAGCATAGCCACCACGGCCAGCGGTACCACGCCGAAGCCCACCCAGGGCTTTACCTTACCCAGCTTGGTGCGGGTGTTATCCACCAAATAGCCGATCACCAGCTCGCACACGGCGCCAATGATACCGGCCACCAAGAACACCATAGAGATGGCGTTTGCCATGGTGGCGGAGTCAAATCCCTTGCCTTTGAACGCGAAGTCAGCGAAGAAGGTAGCGGTGTAGTCCGGCATCCAGCCGGTCATCAGAGCCACGCCGAACAGACCGATACCAAAGGTAACGATCTCTGACTTCTTCATGTACTTTTTTTCCGTTTTGTCAGACATGAAAAATCCCCTTTTCCAGATTTAGTTTTGTTTTGCGTCCAGTATTATAGCACGCCGCCGCGTATTTGACAACTGTCCGGTTCTTTATTTGGCACATTTGAAAATCTGTACCGTCATGGATCGAAATATGCTCCATATTTTAGAAAAATCGGTTGCGATTCGCCTCCCTTATTGCAGGGGGCCAAATACAAACACAAAACCGCCTGCGCAGAAATACGCAGACGGTTCATGGTTTATATCAATATTATACGCACGCCGTTATGCCTTGGCGACCTCTTCGGTCTCGCTGCCTTTTTTGCTCTTCACATAGCTCTTGGCACTGTTGACCACAATGGTCAAGCCAAGTACAATCAGCAGCACGGCGATGATCAGCTGCAAACCGTTGGCAATAAACACAGCGCCCCAGTTGGTCTGTCCGGCAGGGATCTCCACTGCGGCAGCCTGCTGAATGGCCTTGATCATGGCGATCAGCCGCTGCACCAACGCAGTAAAGGTAACGCACAGCATAATGATCATAGGCGGGAACAGGATCTTGTTCTTTCTGCCTGTAACCTTCAGGAACACGCACAGCGTAATCAGCACCAGTGCGCTGAGCAACTGGTTGGCAGAGCCAAACAGAGGCCAAATCTGCTGGTAGCCCACCTTGGTGAGCACATAGCCGCAAAGCAGAGTGATGATGGTAGCAAAATACGGATTGCACACCACCTTGCGCCACAGAGCTGCGTGCTGCATATCGTCTACGCTGAAGATCTCCTGGAAAGACATTTTACCGATCCGAGCCACAGCGTCCAGCGTGGTCAGCGCCAAAGCGGACACACACATGGTCATAAACACGGTGGCTACCTGCACCGGCACGCCCATTTTCTCAAAGAACCCGGCAACGCCGCGGGAGAAGATCTGGAACGGGGTGCCCTCGGCAGCCACGCCGTTCTTGGCGGCGGCGCCGGCCACGCACAGCGCCAGTACAGCCAGCACGCTCTCCAAAATCATGGCGCCGTAGCCCACTTTCAGCATATCCTTCTCATTGGCGATGGTCTTAGACGAAGTGCCGGAGGACACCAGGCTATGGAACCCGGACACAGCGCCGCAGGCCACGGTCACAAACAGAATGGGGAACATGGTGCCCAGCTTCTCGTTATTAAACCCGGTAAAGGCAGGCAGTTCCATGGTGGGGTGGCCGATGACCAAACCGATGATGGCACCGGCGATCATGCACACAAACATAATGGTGGTCATATAGTCCCGAGGCTGCTTCATCAGCCAAATGGGCATAATGGCCGCCAGGAAAATATAAGCGAACACCACGGCAGCCCATTGGGTCTTGCCCATGATGATGGGCACTTTAATGCCGACGGCAAAGGACGCAACGATAAAGACAACGCCCACAACAAACTCTTTCCACCCGGTCAGGTTCCACTTCTTCTGGATCAGGCCGAATACCACGGCAAACACCATAAACATAATAGACACCATACCGGCGGAGCCGTTGACCCCGGCAGTCGGCAGCTTTTGCAGAGTCTCCGCATCAAAGGCAGAGAATGTGCCGGTAACCATATCCGCAAATACGGCGATGATCAGCACGGAGAACAGCCAGCAAAAGATGGTAAACAATTTGCGGCCCAGCTTGCCGATGTACTTTTCAATGAGCATACCCATGCTCTTGCCCTCGTTCTTCACAGAAGCGTACAGGGCACCGAAGTCCGTAACGGCGCCGAAGAAAACGCCGCCGATCAGGATCCACAGCAGCACCGGTACCCAGCCAAAGACCGCCGCCTGAATGGCGCCGGTAACCGGGCCTGCACCTGCGATAGAGGAAAATTGATGGCTGAACACCGTCCAGCCGTTGGTCGGTACAAAGTCTTTGCCGTCGTTGTACTTCACTGCGGGGGTCTCTGCCTTGGGATCAATACCCCAGGACTTGGCAATATGGCGACCATACAGCACATAGCCCGCACCTAACACAACAATGGCAATCAGTACAATAACCAATGTGTTCATTTGAAAGACTCCTTTCATTCTTCTTTTCCCAGTCAAATACAAAAAACAAAAAACCTTCGTCCCGGCACAGCCAATGCTGCTGTGCAAAGACGAAGGTAAAAATCAGAAACCCACGCGTTACCACTCTGCTTGCCGGCAAAGCTGCCGACCGCTCATGCGCTGCCCGCCAAGGCGGATAGCACGCTCCGATAACGGGGAGTACCGGCACCGATTACGAAGCCCGAGGGCCGCTCACAGGTGCTGCTTGCAGGGGATAACGAGGACCGCGCCTTGCTGCCGTCTTCCACAACCGGCGGCTTTCTGTAAGCGGTGATGCGGTTCGTCCTGTCCTGTTCGTTGCATTTGACTGTTGAATTTATACTACCAATATAGCACTTTTGCGCCATTTGTCAACACCGCCGGAACAAAAAAATGCCCAAAATCGCAATAACGGACAGGGGTTGGAAAAATAAACACCCCGGCGGGACCGAAAACGATCTGCCGGGGCGCAGTATATGCTTTTCCGTTTACAACTGGTCCGCCAAGGAGAAAATCAGGTCCCGGGTCTTGTCCCAACCCAGGCAGGGGTCGGTGATGGACTTACCGTAAATGCCGTCCTCCCACTTTTGGGCGCCATCCTCAATGTAAGACTCAATCATAAAGCCCTTTACCAAACGGCGTATATCCGCCGAGTGGCGCATGGAGTGGAGCACCTCATTGGCAATACGCACCTGTTGCAGGTACTGCTTGGAGGAATTGGAGTGGTTGGTGTCAATAAGCACCGCCGGGTTGGCAATGCCGCTCTCCACATACAGATCGTGGAGAATACGCAAATTCTCGTAATGATAATTGGCGTGGTTGATGCCGTGGCGGTCCACACTGCCCCGCAAAATGGCGTGGGACAAGGGGTTGCCCTGGCTCTCTACCTCCCAACCGCGATAAATAAAGGAATGATCGCCGTGGGCGGCCTTAATGGCATTGATCATCACAGACAGATCCCCGCTCATGGGATTCTTCATACCCACAGGAATATCCAGTCCACTGGAGATCAGCCGGTGCTCCTGGTTCTCTACGCTGCGGGCACCGACGGCCACATAGCTCAGCAGGTCACTTAAATACCGGTGATTCTCCGGGTACAGCATCTCGTCTGCACAAGACAGCCCGGTCTCCTGCAAGGCACGCAGGTGAATATGGCGAATGGCGCGAATACCCTCGTACATATCCGGCTTTTTACCCGGATCCGGCTGGTGGAGCATACCCTTATACCCGGCGCCGGTGGTGCGGGGCTTGCCGGTATAAATGCGGGGAACGATCAAAATTTTGTCCGCCACCTGCTTTTGCACCTCTGCCAGGCGGTGGATATAGTCAATCACCGCATCCTCCCGATCCGCCGAGCAAGGGCCGATCACCAACAGCAGCTTGTCGCTCTCGCTGCGGATAATGGCGGCGATCTCCTGATCCCGCTTGTCCTTGTAGGCAGCCAGCTCCGGCGTCAGGGGCATCTCTTTTTTCAGCTCCTGAGGAATGGGCAGCTTGCGAATAAAGTGCATATGATCCATTTTATCAAAATTCTGCATGGGCTTTACCTGATTTCTATACTGTGATACCTATTATATTATACTGCCCGGAATCACTTGTCAAGAAAGCGCTTTAAATTACCACAACAGTGGAATACCGGGGGAATTGTAAATTTTGGCCCGCTGCCCTTGACCCGCTCCCTGCTTTGTATTACTATTAAAAGGATCATTTACAGGTAAAGCGGAGCAAAGCATGGCAAACGAACGAAAAAAACCTGCAAAAAAGAATACCCGCAGTCGGTCAACCCCACGGCGGACAAGCACCCGTAAAAAAGCCACCCGCAAAAAGCCCGCCGGCACTGCCCGGCGCAAGGGGCGGCGCAAAACCAACGGCCAATCACTGTTTGCCAACCGGTGGGTGCAGGCGGCGCTGGCGCTGGTGATCGTGGGTGCGCTGGCTGCCACAGTGCTGGCACTGGGGAACCGCCATCAGCGGGTAACCTATGACTTTGGCACCGACGCCCCCTATGTGGAGGGGGTAGACATCTCCGAGCACAACGGCACCGTGGACTGGACTACCCTGGCAAAAAGCGCCAAATTTGCCTTTATCCGTGTAGGCTACCGGGGCTACAACGACGGTGCACTCCATGCAGACAAAATGGCAAAAGAGAACTTAAAAGCTGCCCGCAAGGCCGGGGTGCCGGTGGGTGTATATTTCTTCTCTCAAGCCACCACGGAGGAAGAAGCCCAAGAGGAAGCCCGCTTTGTGCTGGAAGCTGTGCGCTTTGCCAAAGTGGAGCTGCCGCTGATCATAGACTATGAATACGGCTACAACGCCGCCGGAGAGCACGCCGGTCGGCTGTATGACGCCAATGTGAGCAAAAAGGACACCACCCGGCTGCTCACCGCCTTTTGTGACACCGTGACCGCCGACGGCTACACCGCCGGGGTGTACGCCAACTCGCACTTTTACATTTCTAAATTCGACGCCGCCTCCCTGCCCAAGGGCACTCTGCGCTGGGTGGCGGACTACAACAGCGCCGTCACCTACACCGGGGATTTTGATATTTGGCAATATTCCAAAACCGGTAAGATCAAAGGCAACGGCAGCAAGTACATTGACCTGAACCGCTGGTATTTGGGAGGTTCCTAATGCAAAAAGCAAAAAAGAGATCGTTTTCTGTCACCGCCGTACTGCTGGCGGTGCTGGTGGCCTTAACGGCGCTGCTGCCTACGGCGGGCGCAGCCCAGGCCGCCACCATGAGATCCAAATACACCGGCAAAAGCTACACCCACAACGCCCGATTTAACAAGCTGGAGGTGCTAAACGGTGTAGACATTTCCGCTTGGCAAGAAAAGGTGAACTGGAAAAAGATAAAGAACGACGGCATTGACTTTGCCATTCTACGCGCCGGGTACGGCAAGAACGCCAGCCAGGAGGACGCCTACTTTGCCACCAACTTTAAGAACGCCACTGCCGCCGGGCTGCCGGTGGGTATTTACTGGTATTCTTATGCCAAGAGCGTGGCGGATGTGGAAAAAGAGGCGCGCCTGTGCCTGCAAGTACTGGGCAGCCGCACCCTGGATCTGCCGGTGTTTTATGACTTAGAGGAGAGCAGCCAGCTGAGCAAGGGCAAGGCCTTTTGTACCCAACTGGTAGAGCACTTTTGCAGCATCATTGCCGCTGCCGGGCACACCCCGGGGCTGTATATGAGCCGCAGCCCGCTGCTGGACTACATTGAGAAGGAAACCCGGGGCCGCTACGCCCTGTGGGTGGCAGAATACGGCTCCAAAACCTGCAAGTACGACGGCGATTACCTGATGTGGCAGTACGCAGACAACGGCAAGGTGGCCGGGGTCAACGGCCACACGGATATGAACTTTCTGTATGGCAATAAAAACAGTTTGCCCGGCTCTGCCACCCTGCTGAAAAGCAAGACCTACACCGGCAAAGCCATCACGCCCGCCCCCACCGTCACCGGCGAGGACGGCCAACCGCTGAAAGCGGACAAGGATTACACCCTGACCTATATCAATAACAAAGCGGTGGGCATGGCCACCATTACCGCCCAGGGGCTGGGTACTTACACCGGGCGGCGGTGGTACTATCGCTTTAAGATCCTGCCTGCCAAGGTCACCGGTCTGACCCTGGAAAGCCGCAGCAAAACACGGCTCACCTACGTCTGGAACGCCACCCCCGGCGCCAACGCCTACCTGGTGAAAGTCATCAACCGCACCACCGGCAAAGGCTTTGACAAGGCAGTAAGCACCACCCGAGTGGATCTAACCGATTTAACAGACACCCAACTGTACGAGGTGCAGGTGGCGGCTTATCGGGGCAACACCGCTTACCGAGGTCCCTATTCCAAGGTGAATGCCAAGCACGCCCTGCCGGGCACCGTCACCGGGCTGAAAACGCAAAAGACCGCCACCGGCTCCATTACCCTGGAGTGGAACAAAAAGCCCGGCGCCGACGGCTATGTGGTGTACCAATATATTGCCGCCAAAAAGCAGACAAAGCGCTTGGCCACCACCACCGCCCGCAGCTTTGTGTTCAAGGGCAGCGGCGCCAAGCCGGGCACCAAATACTATTTTTATGTGGCGCCCTACACGGTAGACTCCAAGACCAAGGAGGGCGGCAAGGGCACCCAACTGGCGACCACCACCCGCCCCACTGCCACCAAATGCACCGCCGCCAAATCCGCCAAAAAACAGCAAATTACCGTGCACTGGAACAAAGTGAAATGCAACGGCTACGCCGTGCAATACTCTACCAAGAAGAACTTTTCCGGCGACAAAAAGACCCTGTATGTAAGCAGCGGCAAGGCCACCGAGAATATTAAAACCGCCAAGGGCGGCCGCACCTATTATGTGCGCCTGCGCCCCTACACTACCGTAGGCAACACCCGCTACTACGGCAGCTACACCGCTGCCCGCGCCGTGCGGGTCAAGTAAGCACAACAGAAAAAATAAGCATAAAGCACCGTTCGTTGGAACGGTGCCTTTTTTGTGTTGTTGTGATTTGAGTGGATGATTTTGTTCCCGGTGTTGTGGCGGAGATAAAACAAGACACCGAAAGCCCCTTTAGTAACACCTCCGGTGCAATCCCCCCCTGCGGCTACGCCGCTTCCGCCTAACTGGTGCCCGTCCCCTCTGTCGCTACGCGACATCTCCCCGCACTGCGGGGAGTCACCCTTTACAAACCACAATAAGAAAACCTTGGAGTTTTACTACAAGAAGCAAAAGGAGAAATCAGAATGCAAAGATTTATTACAGACGAAAGAACTGGTATCCAGTACGAACTCATCGGAGATTATTACTATCCCTGCTTGACGATAGAAAACGAAGAACCGTCTACGCTCATAAAATACGGAAGAACGAGGGAAAAATATTTAAGGGAACACAAGAAAGTCTTATATTTCAATCTGCTTACAAGCGGAAAGTTATATGAACACCTTGCTGAAATTGATACTTCGGCGTGTAATATGGCGGAGTATCTGATAAAGGAAATGGCAAGAAAACAAGGTGTGACGGAACAACTGAAAGCGGAGGATATGATGAGATGGGTCGGATTGATGAATAATATCCGAGCCTGTGCAGATGAGATTGTATTGAACGATATTGTGTATTCCTAATAGCATACCAGCCGAAAAGGAACTGCTGTCTTAATTGATGGCAGTTTTCTTTTTCGGGAAGTATTCAAGAAGTCATTAAGTTGTGAGTGTAGTCGAAGTAGTTTGAAGTATTGAAAAAAATGATGACTTTTGTTATAATGTTTAATGGAAGGTTGTATTTTATTAGGAATAACGAAATGAATTTGTAGGTGAGAGTATGAAGAAGAATAGAAAATACAAAAAGATAAAGATAATAATGGTTTTTACAACAGTCTTGCTTATAGCGTTTGTAGCAGTAGTTGGATTATATAAAACAGGGATTTATCGTTTTGATTTTTTTAAGGATGTGTATAAAAAAATCGATTTTCAACTGAGTACAAATGAGCTTAACATTCCTCAGGACGCTCTTTCGTTTTCTGTTTATGATATTGAACAGGGTGAATATTTATTTTACGAGGGAGATAGCCAATTGCCCACAGTAGCAAGTTTGGCAAAACTATTTGTCATTGACTATGCTTTGACAAAAGTTAACTTGGAAGATGTTATTGAAGTAAATCAAGAGGTATTGGATCTTGTGCCGGCTGGGTCATCTTTAGCAAATCTAAAAGTTGGGAAGTACACAGTAAAAGAAATAATGGAAGCTATGCTTGTTCCTTCGGGAAACGATGCTGCCTATTCGTTGGCATATTATATTGCTAAAAATGAATTAGGAGAGGGCTATACAGCAACGGAATATATAAATTATTTTATGACAGAGCTAAGTGAGTATTTAATTGAAGAAGGCTATTCTAAAACAAATTTGTATAATGATCCGAGCGGGGCAGCTATGTCAGCCGATACACATTTGGATGATATTAATCGTGTAGCCTTGAAGCTTTATAATTATGATTTTGTTAAAGAATGTGTAGGGAAAAGCACTTTCTCAATTCAAACTCCACAAGGTGAATTTACTTGGAAAAATACCAATAAGTTTTTAGATAAAAAGTCACCGTACTATAATGAAAATGTAAAAGGAATAAAAACAGGAACTATGGCATCTTCCTATAATATTGTTGTTCTTTATAAAAAAGATGGCAAGGAATATTTGATTACCTGCTTGGCATCATTATCAGATGAAGGAAGATATAAAGCAGTGCAGTCCGCTATAAATACAATTATTAAATGATGTCGAAATATCTTTTAATTAAAGCGTTAAAGTGTCGTGGACAAGATAAAGATTAGTTTGGTGAAACAACAATAGTTGAAGTACGAAAAACATCGTAGAAATACGGTGTTTTTTGTTACCCCAAACCCTACAATTTTATACATAACCACAGGTTAGTACAAATACCTTGTGTGATTTTTTGAAAGGCTTAGAAAGGCAATTTTGCCCGATTTTCGCCCCGAGAAATGACAGAAACAAGGCTCTGAGTATCTTTCCTGTGGTTTTTTTGTTTTCAGACGGAAAGGAGGATTGATATGCCGAGAATGAGCAAGAAACGGAAACAAGAGTGGGCATTGTTTCTGAACGAAAGAAATCGCATTACCTACAACGAATTTTGCAGAAAATGCAGTAATGACTGCAAGCAGAGTTTATGAAAGAGAGGAACGGACTATATGAAAGAACAGAAACATTCTTATTCGCAACGTATAGGAAAAACGACATTTATCGTAAATGTAAAGCAGTCCGAAAGTGCCAAAAAGCCCTTGAATACGGTGTTTCAGGATATATGCAAACACGAGGTATTGGGCGGCTTCTTTACGGACAAATCGTTTAATTTAGAAAATCCACAAAAAGTATCTTGACAAACTCAATCCCGAGGGATTAAGCGGTGCGATACTGCACTCGCTACGAAACAGTCCCCCGGACTGTTTCTCCCAAATGCTAACGCATTTGGAGCCTCGTGTCTCTTGCACTGCGTGCAATTCACTCATCGCACCCTACAATTTTTTACAAATACACGCCTACTCTTATTTCCCCCGCCGTGCGGCCAAGGCAAATTTGGACCGGTACGCCCCGGCGGCGGCGCGGGCCAACACGGCGTCCGGTGCAATGGACGAAAACACCCACCAACAGGAAGTGCCGCCCAGCGGCGAATGCTCCGTCTGCCAGCCCTGCTGCAAATGGTAGCGGGCCAGGTGCACATTCCGGGGCAGGCAAAGCCCGTCCGCATACAAAATGCCCAAGGCATAATCCGCTGCGGGCAGCGCTGGGCACCACCGCTCCAACCGACCGAAAATATCAACCCCCGGTGCCGGTGCCAAGCCATACGCCCACACCGGCGCCATATAGGCACAACTGATCGGGTCTGCGGCAACTGCCTGCCACACTCCACGATGGGTGACCAACCGAGCCAGCCCGGCAAAATCACTCTCGGCCACGCCGTCCCTGACCCTTTGGCGCAGGGCGGACAGGCTGCTGCTTTTTTCCATCTCACTTTGCATTGTTTCACCAACTTATTCGCTGCATCGTAGCACTAATGGGTACTATAATAGAAGATTAGCAAATTTTTATGCTAAAGTCAATAGTACCAATCAGTAGTGCGGAGGTGGCGTTGTGTATTTTAGAAGGCTGCGGGATCTGCGAGAGGACAGAGACCTGAAGCAAACGGATGTGGCCGCCTTGCTGGGCATTCGCCAAACCGTCTATTCCCGCTACGAGCGGGGCTACCAAAATCTGCCGCTGGAGCACCTGCTGGCACTGGCGGACTACTACGGCGTATCTACCGACTACATTCTTGGCCGCACCGACAACCCCAAAACAAATCCATAACCATCGATCCAAGCCACCCTTTCCGGTGGCTTTTTTGTTAGGCTGATTGCGGCACCGGTTAGGTGGTGTTGAGCGTAGCGAAACAGAGGGATTAAATAGTAGATCCCTCTACGCATATTCGCACCACGCCGCAGACATACTATCCTTAAAATACTGCATTTTGCGGTAAATGTCAATACATCAAATTGCGGTATTTTATAATAACGCCGGTGATAGTATGTTTCAAAGAATACGAGATCTGCGAGAGGATCGCGACCTGACCCAAAAGCAAGTGGCGACGGTGCTCAACTGCTCCCAGCAGGTTTATTCCAATTACGAATTAGGCCAACGGGATCTGCCCACCGCCGTGCTGCTGGCGCTGGCGGACTACTATGGTGTGTCTACGGATTATATTCTTGGCCGCACAAACGATCCGACTATCCAAAAATAAATATAAACACGGCAAAACGCCATCGAGTGTACCAAGGCTCGATGGCGTTATTTCTTTTTATATCTCCCGCTGGCCGCTGTACTTGGCTACGGCATAAAGGGCATACGTTCGCGCGTTGCGCTCACACAGCTGGTGGCGAATGGATGAGCCGCTGCCGCCCTGTCCCGCTCCTTCGATAAGATCAAGCCGGCAGTACGCACCGATCCCCGCCTCCGCGCCCTGCGATAAGGCACATTCATCTACAAAAAGGAGCGATCCAACAATGGAATTGCTCCTTTTTCCCTTTATGTTACGTATTACCGAAAGCGCGCCTTTTCAGCCGCGCAGGTGGGCGTACAGATGGAGAAAATCCTGCTCCACCCGATCAAAGGGCAGCTGCGTCCAATCCGGGGCGCGTTGCAGGGGCGGGGCATTCGTGGGGATCACCTCGCCGGTAAAATGCAAAAATTCCGCCGACAGCATGGCGTTGTCGATCTCCGTGACCGTCTGCCACTGCGCCGGAGTAGGCCGAGCCTCTACCAAGGTGTCAAACAGCAGCGCCAGCAGCCGCTCCTCTGCCCGGACAAATTCCGGCAGCCGGGCCTTCACCGGCCGGGTCACATCGCTCATATACGCCTCTGCGCCGTCATGGAGCAGGCAAAACAGTGCCGTTTGGTTCGCTTCACCCCGCACCAGTGCCTCTCGGGCGCAAGCCAAAGAGTGCTGCCCCACGGAGTAAAATGCCGGGAAATGGCCGTTGGCGCGGGTCATCAGAGACTGGGCGTGGGCAATATCCCGCACATCCAGATCCGCCGCCACCGCATGGTACGGGTCAAAATGCCGCCCGGTATAGGTAGAAATTGGTTTGTACATACCGTCGCCTCCGGTTAAATTCCTATTGTGTAGTACAGGGGATCTGCCCCATGGGTACAAGGGCAGCACCCTGTCTTAGAACAAGGAACCGTCCCCTGTTCTATGGAAATTATATTTTTTTCCATAGTACAAGTTCTGCATTTTCTCCATTGCAACCATATTTATATACAGCAATAAACTTTTCATTAGCAGCTACACCATAACATTTATCGCTTCCTTCAATATCAATCTGTTTTGCATAGTATTGTGTATCGTTATCAAGAATTTTAGTTTTATCCCCATTAGGAAGTATACATTCTATATTCAAGTAATTTCCATCCATAAGATTTAAAGAATTAAAATTCTCAAATTCTTTTATCCCAAGTTTCTTAATTTTTTCAAGTAAAATCTGTTCCATAAAATTCACCCTTTTTTATTTTACCAAAAACAAAACACAAAACAAGGGACGATCCCCTGTTCTGTACTTAGGCTCCCTTGCAAAGGGAGCTGTCAGCGCAGCTGACTGAGGGATTGCACCGGAGGTGAAAATGCAGAGTGCTTTTACCGTATAATCCCTCCACCGCCTACGGCGGTCCCCCTCCCTTTACAAGGGAGGCATAACTTTATAAAACACCCGACGCGACCGCCCGCTGCAAATCATTATAACACAAGAAAGCACCGCTGAAAAGCTGAATTTTGGTGAACATTGACAAAAGTGGAAATTCCGCTTGATTATTTAGCAAAAGCGGTATAAAATAAAGACTGCAATACAAGGGCGCATAGCGCCCGGGTAAATTCAAATATTTTTCGGAGGTAATTCCAAATGGTAAGAGTTGCTATCAATGGTTTCGGCCGTATCGGCCGTCTGGCTTTCCGTCAGATGTTCGGCGCAGAAGGCTATGAAGTGGTTGCCATCAACGACCTGACTTCTCCCAAAATGCTGGCTCACCTGCTGAAGTACGATTCTTCTCAGGGCAAGTACGCACTGGCTGACACCGTGTCCGCTACCGATGACTCCATCATCGTAGACGGCAAAGAGATCAAGATTTATGCAAAGGCTGACGCTTCTGAGCTGCCCTGGGGCGAGCTGAAGGTAGACGTAGTGCTGGAGTGCACCGGTTTCTACACTTCCAAGGAGAAGGCTTCTGCTCACATTAAGGCCGGTGCCCGCAAGGTTGTTATTTCTGCTCCCGCAGGCAACGATCTGCCCACCATCGTATACAATGTAAACCACGAGACCCTGAAGGCTGAGGACACCGTGATCTCCGCCGCTTCCTGCACCACCAACTGCCTGGCTCCCATGGCAAAGGCCCTGAACGACTTTGCTCCCATCCAGAGCGGTATTATGTGCACCATCCACGCTTACACCGGCGACCAGATGACTCTGGACGGCCCGCAGAGAAAGGGCGACCTGCGTCGTTCTCGTGCTGCTGCCGTGAACATCGTTCCCAACAGCACCGGTGCTGCTAAGGCTATTGGCCTGGTTATCCCCGAGCTGAACGGCAAGCTGATCGGCTCTGCACAGCGTGTTCCCACCCCCACCGGTTCCACCACCATCCTGACCGCTGTCATCAAGACCGACAAGGAAGTGACCGTTGAGGCCATCAACGCTGCTATGAAGGCTGAGACTACCGAGTCCTTCGGTTACAACACCGACGAGATCGTATCCTCCGACATCGTGGGTATGCGTTACGGTTCTCTGTTCGACGCTACCCAGACCATGGTGCTGAAGGTTGCTGACGACACCTATGAGGTTCAGGTTGTTTCTTGGTATGATAACGAGAACTCCTACACCTCTCAGATGGTTCGCACCATCAAATACTTCTCCGAGTTGGGCTAATCCCTCTCGATACAGAGAAAACCAAAGACCGACAGGTTCGCCTGCCGGTCTTTTTCTTTTGCTAAACTTATAGATAAAAAGAGAACACCTTGCAGTGGGTGTTCTCTTTCATATAGTTTATTCGCCCTCTTGAAAGATTATGGCAAACAGTTCCTCAATCCGCTCCGTTTGACCGGTTAAGTACAGGTAGCCAAACAGCGCCTCCACCCCGGTGGCGCAGTGATACTCGCCAACGGTGGCGCTCTTAGGCTGGTGGCCGGTCTTGGCATTGCGCCCCCGCTTAAACACCGCCAGTTCTTCCTCTGTCAGCAGTGGCTCCATGCGGGCAAAGGCCGCCGTCTGGGCCTTGGCGCTGACGAACTTTACGCTCTCCCGGTGCAGGTCGTTCACCGGCCGATTGGCCAGCGCCACCAGGTGGCAGCGCACCTGCATCTCATACACGCAGTCGCCGATAAAGGCCAAATTCAGCGGGCTTAGCTGCCGCGGATCTGTGTTCAACACTTCCATACTTGCTCCTTACGGAATGTACTCAAACTCAATATCATACAGGCTGACAATATCGCCCTCCTGGATCCCCCGCTGCCGCAGCGCCTCAAACACGCCGCTCTTCTCCAGCACCCGCTGCATGTATTGCAGCGCCTCGTAGTCCTCCACATCAATGCCCTTGAGCACCTTGGGAAACCAGGGAGCCTCTACCATGTAGTAGCCCGGCTCCGGATTGGTGATGGTAAAGCCGGTACTGTTTTGCACCAGCAGCTCCGTGGGGATCTCCTCCGGCTCGTACTCCTTCACCGGGGGCAGCGTTTGCAGCCGGTTCCACACTGCGTTCATCAATTCCCGGGTGCCCTCCTGAATGGGCGCGCAAATGGAATAGTAGTCGTAGCCCTTGGCCTCTACATAGGCTTTCAGCCGTTCAATTTGCTCCGGCTCCGCCATGTCGATTTTATTGCCCGCCACAATCTGGGGCGCTTTGGCCAGCTCCGGGTTGAACTTCTCCAGCTCCCGGTTGATGGCGTCAAAATCCTCGATCGGGTCTCGTCCCTCGTGACCGCTTACATCCACCAGGTGCACCAGCAACCGGCAGCGCTCCACATGGCGCAAAAAGTCATGGCCCAGGCCCACGCCGTCTGACGCGCCCTCGATCAACCCGGGAATATCCGCCAGCACAAAGCTGTTGCCCGCGCCCATGGACACCACGCCCAAATTGGGCACCAGGGTGGTAAAGTGGTAGTCGCCGATTTTGGGCTTGGCCTGGCTGACCACGGAGATCAGGCTGCTTTTGCCCACGCTGGGAAAGCCGATCAGCCCCACATCCGCAATGAGCTTCAGCTCCAGACTGATCTCCCACTCCTCGCCGGGCACGCCGGGCTTGGCAAAGCGAGGCACCTGCCGGGTGGGGGTGGCAAAGTGCATATTGCCCCAGCCGCCCTTGCCGCCCTTGGCTGCAATAAACCGCTCTGTCTTGCTCATATCCGCCATGACGGCGCCGCTTTGTACCTCGCGGATCACCGTGCCTCGGGGCACGCGAATTTCCAGATCCTGGCCCTTACGGCCGTACTGCCGACCGCCACGACCCGGCTCGCCGTTTTGGGCCGCATATTTCCGTTTATAACGAAAGTCTGCCAGGGTAGCCAAATTATCGTCTACCACAAAGACCACATCGCCGCCCTTGCCGCCGTCACCGCCGTCCGGGCCGCCGGCAGCCACATACTTCTCTCGATGAAAGGCCACTGCACCGGCACCGCCGTCGCCGCCTTTGATTTTGATTTTCGCAATATCTGCAAACACAGGGTATCCCTTCCTTTCTGTGTTGTTTTTTCAATAGTACCATAAAAACGCGGGAATTACAACAAAAGTTCGTGGAAAATGCCGCCGCCCGCTCCCTTGCGCCCCGCCGGGGACTATGATAAAATAAGAGTGTACAAAAAAGAGAACAGCAAGACCCTAAGAAGGAGGTTCCATGATGAACATTTGGCATGACATCAGCCCCAAGCGGATCCGCAAAGACCGCTTTTACGCCGTGATTGAAATTCAAAAAGGCGGCAAAAACAAGTACGAATTGGACAAGGAGACCGGTATGCTCAAACTGGACCGGGTGCTCTTTACCTCTACTCACTATCCGGCCAACTACGGCTTTATCCCCCGCACCTACGCCAGCGACAAGGACCCGCTGGATGTGCTGGTCCTGTGCAGCGAGCAAATTCAGCCCATGACCATCGTGGAGTGCGCCCCCATTGGCGTACTGATGATGGAGGACGGCGGCGCCAAGGACGAAAAAATCATCGCCGTGCCGGTAAACGACCCCAACTACAACTGCTACACCAACATTGACCAGCTGCCCGCCCACTATTTTGAGGAGATCAAGCACTTTTTTGAGGTGTATAAGACCCTGGAAGTGAGCAAGAGCACCTCTGTGCTGGAAGTGGATGACCGGGCAAAGGCGGAAGAAATCATCCAGTCCTGCATGGATGAGTATATCCGCAAATTCCAAATGTAATCCAAACACCCATAAAAACCGCGGTGCCCTTATAGAAAAGGGCACCGTTTTTGTTTTTAGAATCGGTTAACCATGGGAGCGGTTCGTATCCGCCTGCGCATTTCCCGCTGCGGCTTTCCGCTTCTTCCCAAACACCAAGCACAGCACCAGCAGCAAGGGAAAGACGATCCCCGCCAAAATCCCTCGGCGCATATTGCCGTCGCACACCCGGGTAACCATACCCGCCAGGGTGGGTCCGGCGCTGCAACCCAGGTCACCGGCCAGAGCAAACAGGGCAAACATCGCCGTGCCGCCCTTGGGAATGGCGGCAGAGCCTTTGCTAAAGGTGCCCGGCCACAGAATACCCACCGAAAAGCCGCACACGGCGCAGCCCACCAGCGCCAGCCGTGGATCCGGAACCAGCGCGATTGCCAAATACGCTGCCACACACAGCAGGCTGCTGCCCAGCATGCACTTCTCCAAATGCAGCTTGTGACCCCACTTGCCGTAAATCAGCCGTGCGGTACCCATCAGCGCCGCAAAAGCCATGGGTCCTGCCAGGTCGCCCACGGTTTTGGTGACCCCCAGCCCTTCCTCTGCAAAGGCGGACGCCCACTGGCTAACGGTATTCTCCGCCGCACCGGCGCCCAGCATCATCAGCATGAGCAGCCAAAACACCTTGTTGCGGCACAGTTCCTTTAAGGTTAGACCCGCGCCGCCCTCCGGATTCAAAGAATAAATCGGCGCGGTGGCAAAAAGCACGCCGTTTAAGATGGGCACCGCCGCCCACACCAGCGCCAGCGCTTTCCAGTTGGCGATACCAAAGACGGTAAAGAACAGAGTGGACAGCAGAACCACACCCATCTGCCCCCAGCAATAGAACGAATGGAGCAGGCTCATGGCGGAGGCTTTGTTATCCGTTGGGCAGGCCTCCAAAATGGGGCTGACCAGCACCTCCAACAGCCCGCCGCCCAGAGCGTACACCACCACCGCCAGCAAAATACCCACAAACGGGTCGGCAGTACGATCCGGCAAAATCGTCAGCAAGATCAGCCCGGCAGCTGCAAAGCCGTGGGCCAGCAGAACAGACGCCCGGTAGCCAATCCGGTCAATGAACCCGGCAGACAGCAGATCTACACACAGCTGGATGAGAAAATTCACAGTGATCAGCAGGGTAATCTTTTGCAGCGGCACCCGGTAGTCGGTCTGGAAGGTGACAAACAGCAGGGGCACAAAATTGTTTACAATGGCCTGCACAATATAGCCGATAAAGCAGGCATACATGGTCTTTTGATAGGGCTTTTTCATCTTTTTTCTCCTTGGTGAGCAGCGCGCTGCCGGTAGAAATCCAGTGTATTATAGCACGGAGACGGGGCTGCTGCAAGTGGCCATTGACAAAGGACCGCTTCTTTGCTTATAATGAAGAAAAATGCACGGAGGTGCCCCCTATGGCAATGAAAGACAGAATGCACACCGGTGCGCTGTACCTGCCCGGCGATGATGAGATTATGGACCGGCAGCGGCTGTGCCTGGACCGTCTGTATGAATTCAACCACACACGACCCTCAGAAACGGACAAGCGCCAGGCCCTGATGAAAGAGATGTTTGCCGAACTGGGCGAGAACTGCTATATTGAGCCCCCGTTTTATTCTAACTTCGGCGGCGCGCATGTGCATTTGGGCAACCATGTGTACTGCAACTTTGCCGTTACCATGGTGGACGACACCCATATTTACATCGGCGACAACACCATGATCGCCCCCAATGTGACCATCGCCACCGCCGGCCACCCGGTGCTGCCGGAGCTGCGGGAGTACGACTACCAATACAATATGCCGGTGCACATTGGCCGTACCTGCTGGATCGGCGCCGGAGCAGTCATCCTGCCCGGGGTCACCGTCGGTGACAACACGGTCATCGGCGCCGGGTCCGTCGTTACCAAAGACATTCCCGCCAATGTAGTGGCTGTGGGCAACCCCTGCCGCGTGCTGCGCCCCATCAGTGATCGGGACAAAAAATACTACTTCCGGGATCACCCCATTGACCATGCCCAAATCGCTCAGGATTTGGAGAAAATCAAATAAGTACAAAACAAACCCCGCAGACAGCCGAAACGGTCGCTTGCGGGGCGATTTTCTGTATGTTTAGTCGTTGTCCAGCAGAGATTTGTAAAATTCGCAGTAATCCGTGCGGTGCTGGGCGGTAAAGTTCATGGCCTCCCGGGGGTGACGGTTCAATTGACCGGTGAACATATATTGCAGATCAAAGCCCCACTGCACCCCAGCCTCCCGCAGGGGGATCATATACTTTTCAATAAAAATCAGCAGGCTATACAAGCTGTACTTGGGGTTCTTTAAGAAGCCCAGCAGCAGCTCCATAGCGCAGTTGCCGGCGCCCCGACCCATACCCATGGCGGTGGCGTCCAGGTAGGACACACCGTAGGACAGGGTCTCAATGGTGTTGGCAAAGGCCAAGTTCTGGTTGTTGTGGGCGTGGAAGCCCACCTGTTTGCCGGCCGCAGTGGCCGCTTCTAAGTACCGCTGGGCCAGCACACCGGCATTCTCCGGGTACAGGGAGCCGTAGCTGTCTACCAGGTAGATCACATCCACCGAGGAGTTACACAGCATCTCCAGCGCCTCGCCCACCTGGCCGGAACCGGCCTGGCTGATGGCCATAATATTACAGGTGGTCTCGTACCCCAGGTCATGGAAATACTCGATCATCTCAATAGCTGCCGGAATCTGGTGAATGTAGCAGGCCACGCGCACCATGTCGATGACGCTCTCGCTTTTTGGCAGAAAGTCCGTTTTAAAATCGCAGCGGCCTACATCTGCCATCACGGAAATCTTCATATCGCTTACATTTTCGCCAACAATGGCACGAATGTCCTCTTCCTTGCAGAACTTCCACTTGCCAAAATCCGCCTCGTTGAAAAGGGTGCGGCTGGCCTTATACCCAAACTCCATATAGTCCACGCCGCTTTTGATATTGGTCTTATACAGTTCCCGCACAAATTCGTCGCTGAAGTCAAAGTTGTTGCACAGTCCGCCGTCGCGAATGGTGGCATCCAGCACCTTAATGTCGGTGCGCACGCCCATTAAATTGCCTTTTCTGGGGGTCATGATTGGTTACTCCTGTTCCTGTTATCATTTTGCGCTTGGCACTTTAGCGCTTTAAAGCCCATTAGTGCTTAGGTCGTATTATAACACCACTCGCGCCCCTTGTCAACGGCAAAAGGCAAAAGAAAAGCAAAAAAATGCAGCGCACCCGCAAAACAAGGAACCGTCCCCTGTTCACGGACATCTATTTTGACAAGGGGCGGCTTTTTTGTTATACTGTATCATAAAGTAGACTATCAAACTTTATGCAAAAATAAAAGGAGCGGAGAAGAAAATGGAACGGATACTCATTCGCGCCGGGGTAGCGCCCTGGGCGGAATACAATGCCCTGGATGTAATCACCGACAAGATCATCGGCAACAACACCGGGAATCTGCTGTTTGCCAACAGCATCACCCGGCTGGTGGCCACTGCGGACAGCCGGGTGGACTTTATCTCTGACCTGACGTTGGTGAAAAAGCAGATTACAGCCCAAGAGATCAATGAGAACTACGACCGGCTGATCCTGCCCATGGCCAACGCCTTTCGGGAGGACTTTGCCCGCAAGTGCTTAAAGCACTGGACGGCACTGATTCGCCAGCTGACGATTCCCGTAACGGTCACCGGCATTGGCATTCAGCTGCCCTACGAGCCACACCTGGAGCAGCCCCGGGAATTTGACGGCGCCGCCCGGGACTTTATCGCCGCCGTGCTGGATCATTCTGCCAGCGTGGGCGTGCGGGGCCAGATCACCTATGATTATCTCAAAGGACTGGGCTTTTCCCAGATCGATGTGACCGGCTGCCCCTCTTTGGCACTGAACGGCCCGGGTCTACCCCTGCGAGAGAAGCAGCCTTTGACCCCGGAATCCAAACTGTGCTTTACCGGCTCTGTGTCCAATCCGCCGGATTTCAAAAAGTTCGCCGTGCGCTGCACCGAACGGTTCCCCAACACCTACTTTGTGCCTCAGTTTATTGACGATTTGCGGCTGATGTACCTGGGGATTCCCCACCCGGACACGGCAGACAGCCGCGTGCTGCACCCCACCAATCTGGACCACCCGGTATTTGTGGAGGACAAGGCCCGGTTCTTCATCAACCTGCCCAGTATGTTCGCCTTTAATCGAGAGATGGACTTTAACTACGGCACCCGCATTCACGGTGCCATCGGCAATATTCTGTGTGGCGTGCCCAGCCTGTTATTCCCCACGGACGCCCGCATTCGGGAGCTGGCAGAGTATCACAACATTCCTGCCATTCCCGCCTCTGCCGTCACACCGGACACGGATCTGACAGCGCTGTATGATCAAACCGACTTCCGCCAGGTGAATAACGGCCACGCGGAGCGGTTCTGGCACCTAATCGACTTCTTGAATGAAAACGGGATCAAGACCATTTACGATGACCGCACAGGCACGCCTGCCCGCTCGCTGTACGACGAAAAAACGGCAGCTACTTCTTATGCTCAGCCGGTACATTCCATGCTGGTGCGCCCGCCGGAGGAGATCGCCCGCCGGGTGGATACCGCCGTGCGCCTGCAACGCAAAGAGATAGAGGACGACAGCCGCCTGGCCACGCAGCTGCGAGACAGTCAGCGCAAGGTCACCCAGCTGCAAGAGCGCAACAAAAAGCAAGACGCGCAAATTCAGGCGCTAAAAGAAGAGCGCAAAGCCCTGAAAGCAGAACTGAAAGCAACCAAAAAGCCCCTGCGCCGCCTGGCTTGGTACCAGCGCACCTCCACCTTTGGCATTGGTCTCGCCCGCCTAAAAAAGAAGCTTCGCCGATTACTGGGGAAAGAAAAATAAATGCGGTTCGCTGTAACTACCGAGCCTGCAAGATTTGGAAACAGGGGTCTGTCCCCTGTTGCCCCTGTTCGGCAGTGAAGAGAAAACAAAAAAAGGACAGTCCGAGGACTGTCCTTTTTGTTATGGATTTGTAAGGAGAACTTATGCGTTCTTCTCAGCGATAGCAGCCTGTGCAGCGGCCAGACGCGCGATCGGCACACGGAACGGAGAGCAGGACACATAGTCCAGACCGATCTGGTGGCAGAACTCTACGGAGCTGGGGTCACCGCCGTGCTCACCGCAGATACCGCAGTGCAGCTGGGGACGGGTAGCTTTACCGTTCTTCACAGCCATCTGCATCAGCTGGCCAACACCGTCACGATCCAGCTTGGCGAAGGGATCGTTCTCAAAGATCTTGGCGTCATAGTAAGCGTTCAGGAACTTACCGGCGTCATCACGGCTGAAGCCGTAGGTCATCTGAGTCAGGTCGTTGGTGCCGAAGCAGAAGAACTCTGCTTCCTTAGCGATCTCGCCGGCAGTCAGAGCTGCGCGGGGGATCTCGATCATGGTGCCCACTTCATACTTCATATCGCTGCCGGCAGCCTTGATTTCTGCATCAGCGGTGGCAACCACGATGTCCTTTACATACTTCAGTTCCTTGGCATCGCAAGACAGGGGGATCATGATCTCCGGAGCCACGGTCCAATCCGGATGTGCCTTCTGTACATTGATGGCAGCGCGGATCACGGCCTTGGTCTGCATCTTAGCGATCTCAGGATAAGTCACAGCCAGACGCAGGCCACGGTGACCCATCATCGGGTTGAACTCATGCAGAGAAGCAATGATGGCCTTGATCTGCTCAACGCTCTTGCCCTGTGCCTTAGCCAACTTCTCAATATCTTCTTCCTCAGTGGGAACGAACTCATGCAGCGGGGGATCCAGGAAACGGATGGTTACCGGGCAGCCCTCCAGCGCCTCATACAGCTTCTCAAAGTCGCCCTGCTGATACGGCAGGATCTTCTCCAGAGCAGCCTCGCGCTCCTCAACGGTGTCAGAGCAGATCATCTCACGGAAAGCAGCAATTCTGTCTTCCTCAAAGAACATATGCTCGGTACGGCACAGACCGATACCCTCAGCGCCCAGCTCACGAGCCTTCTTAGCGTCTGCGGGGGTGTCTGCGTTGGTGCGTACTTTCAGTACACGGAACTTATCGGCCCAGCCCATGATACGACCGAAGTCGCCGGAAATGGTTGCGTCCTGGGTAGCGATAATACCGTCATAAATATTACCGGTAGAACCGTCAATGGAGATGTAGTCGCCCTCGTGATAGGTCTTGCCTGCCAGAGTGAACTGCTTGTTGGCCTCGTCCATTACAATGTCGCCGCAGCCGGATACGCAGCAGGTACCCATACCACGAGCAACAACGGCAGCGTGAGAAGTCATACCGCCGCGAACGGTCAGGATGCCCTGAGAAGCCTTCATGCCGGTGATGTCCTCGGGAGAAGTCTCCAGACGAACCAGAACCACCTTCTCGCCTCTCTCGTTCCACTCCACAGCGTCATCAGCGGTGAACACAACTTTACCGCAAGCAGCGCCGGGAGAAGCGCCCAGGCCCTTACCGGCCGGGGTAGCAGCCTTAATGGCGGCAGCGTCAAACTGCGGGTGCAGCAGGGTGTCCAGGTTACGAGGATCGATCATAGCAACGGCTTCTTCTTCCGTTCTCATGCCCTCGTCTACCAGATCACAAGCGATCTTCAGAGCAGCCTGAGCGGTACGCTTACCGTTACGGGTCTGCAGCATGAACAGCTTACCGTGCTCCACGGTGAACTCCATGTCCTGCATATCTCTGTAATGGTTCTCCAAAGTCTGGCAAACCTGGGTGAACTGTGCGAAAGCCTCGGGGAACTTCTGCTCCATCTCCTGAATGTGCATAGGTGTACGCACACCGGCCACTACGTCCTCGCCCTGGGCGTTGGTCAGGAACTCACCGAAGAGGCCCTTGGCGCCGGTAGCGGGGTCACGGGTAAAGGCAACGCCGGTGCCGCAGTCATCGCCCATGTTACCAAAGGCCATGGACTGCACGTTAACGGCAGTACCCCAAGAATACGGAATGTCGTTGTCACGACGATATACATTTGCGCGGGGGTTGTCCCAAGAACGGAACACAGCCTTGATGGCGCCCATCAGCTGCTCCTTAGGATCCGTGGGGAAGTCCTCGCCGATCTTGGCCTTGTACTCGGCCTTGAACTGAGAAGCCAGCTCCTTCAGATCGTCAGCGTCCAGCTCCACATCCTGGGTAACGCCCTTTTTGGTCTTCATCTCATCGATGAGCTCCTCAAAGTACTTCTTACCCACTTCCATAACCACGTCGGAGTACATCTGGATAAATCTTCTGTAGCAGTCCCAAGCCCAACGGGGATTACCGGACTGGGTAGCGATGGTGTCCACAACATCCTCGTTCAGACCCAGGTTCAGGATGGTGTCCATCATGCCGGGCATGGAAGCTCTTGCGCCGGAGCGAACGGATACCAGCAGCGGATTCTGCTTGTCGCCGAACTTCTTGCCGGTGATCTCTTCCATCTTTACGATATACTGGTTGATCTCATCCATGATCTCAGGATTGATCTCGCGGCCGTCCTCATAATACTGGGTGCAGGCCTCAGTCGTGATGGTGAAGCCCTGGGGCACCGGCAGGCCGATGTTGGTCATCTCGGCCAGGTTAGCACCCTTACCGCCGAGAAGTTCTCTCATGTTTGCATTACCCTCAGAGAAGAGGTAGCAATACTTTTTTGCCATTGAGAATACCTCCAAAAAATAGTTTGTAATATACCCGCAAATTTACACTGCGTCAGTATAATGCGGTAAAATTATAGCACAGCGGGGGCCAAAATACAAATACTTTTTCTTATTTTTTTATTATTTTATACGCTTTCTGTCAAATAGACTTGCAAAGCGCCGCCGATTGTTGCATAATGAAAGCACAAATCAAAGAATATCCGGTTTGGAAAGGAACGATAGACCTATGAAATGTGCAATTATTTTAGCCGGGGGCAAAGGCACCCGGATGAAGGCGGACTGCCCCAAAGTGATGTGCAAGGTGCTGATGAAGCCCATGATCGACTATGTGGTTTCTGCCGTAAAGAGCGCCGGGTGTGCGGCCATCTGCGTGATCACCGGCTACCGGCATACAGAGGTGGAGGACCACCTGCAAAATCTGGATCCAACCATTGAGACCGCCCTGCAAGAGCCCCAGCTGGGCACCGGCCACGCGGTTATGTGCGCCCGGGATTTTATTGAGCGCCACCGGGGAGACGATATTTTGGTTCTAAACGGCGACGGTCCGCTGCTGGACGAGCCTACTATTAACGGTGCCTACGCTTTGCACAAAAGCGAGGGCAACGCCATCACCCTCATCAGCGCCTTGGTGGAGGACACCAACGGGATCGGCCACATTAAGCGCAGCGCCGACGGTAAGCTCCAGTGCATTGTGGAGCACAAGGACGCCACCGAGGAAGAAAAAAAGATCAACGAGAGCAACGCCGGGTGCTACTGGTTTATGGGCGACAAGCTGCTGTACGCCCTGGATCGGATTACCAATCAAAACGCCCAGAATGAATACTACCTAACCGACAGCCTTTCCATTCTGCTGGGCGCCGGCAACGGCGCCAACGCCTATGTAGTCGAGAACAGCGATGTGGTACTGGGTGCCAATGACCGAGCCCAGCTGCACATTCTCAACGAAATCCTGCGCCACAAGATCATGCACCAATGGATGATAGACGGGGTGGACATTCCCTGCACCGACGGTGTGATGATCGCCGACACGGTACAGATCGGCACCGGCACCACCATTCTGCCCGGCACCATCCTGCTGGGGAACACCACCATCGGCAAGGACTGCCTGATCGGGCCGAACACCTATATTATGGACGGCACCGTGGGCAACGGGGTAACCTTAGACAATGTGAAGCTGACTGACAGTACCGTGGAGGACGGCGCGGACGCAGGCCCCTTTGTACAAATCCGGGGTGGCAGCGTGCTGCACACCGGTGTGCACATCGGCGACTTTGTGGAAGTGAAGAACAGTACCGTAGGCGCCGGCACCAAAAGCGCCCACCTGACCTACATTGGCGACAGCGATGTGGGCGCCGGGGTGAACTTTGGCTGCGGCACGGTAACGGTCAACTATGACGGCAAAAACAAGCGCCGCTGCAAGATCGGCGACGGCGCCTTTATCGGCTGCAACACCAACCTGGTGGCACCGGTAGAAGTGGGCGACCGGGCATACATTGCCGCCGGTTCCACCATTACGGACGATATTCCCGGCGACGCCCTGTCCATTGCCCGTGCCCGCCAGGTAAACAAGCCCGGCTGGGTCACGGTGAAGAAGCCTTATAAAGAAAAGAAGTAAAATGGTTATGAAACGCATTTGCACCTGCTTGCTGGCGGCAGCACTGGTGGTGGGCGCCTTTACCGGGTGCGCCGCCAAGCCCGCTGCCGGCACAGACACCACAACCAAACAGGAAACCACTACGGAAACCACCACCGTCACCACCACGGAGAACACCAAGACCACGTTCCGGGAGAGCTATACCTCTACCATTTATCCGGCGCTCCACCGCAAAAGCGGCAGCGGGTACAGCCATGAGCTGGCCAGCTACACCACTTACTACGACGCCAAGAACGAGACCCGCACTGCCAACATTACCGCCTCTATTCGCAAGCTGAACAACCTGGTAATCCCTGCGGGGCGCACCTTCAGCTTTAACCAAACGGTGGGCAAGCGCACGGTGCTGGCCGGGTACGCCACTGCCAAGGTGGTGCAGGACGGCGAGTTTGTAGACGGCCTGGGCGGCGGGGTATGCCAGGTGAGCAGCACCATTTTTGAGTGCATTCTCCGCGCCAATTTAATGGTGGTCTGCCGGGCGCCCCACTCGCTGGAAATTAGCTATGTACCCCTGGGCGGGGACGCTACCGTGCAGTGGAACACCACGGACTTTCAGTTTAAGAACACCAGCGGCACGGACATTCGGCTGCAAATGACCGCCAAGAACGGCACCCTCACCTGCAAGGTAATGGGGCAAAAGAATGTAAAGCCCAAGGATGTAAAGATCAGCATTAAAAAAACCGGCAAGCAGTATGTACTCACCCGCACCGTCGGCGGCAAGGTGAATTACACCACCTATTCCACCTACGCCAAGCCCAAGAAAAGTCAGTGAATGAACAGAATGCAAAAGCCGCCGCACCACATGGGTACGGCGGCTTGTTTTTTGATCGTTCTTCCCATCGTCTCCGGCGCAATCCCTCCTGCGGCTATGCCGCTTCCCCCCCTTTGCAGGGGGGCTTAGATTTTGTAACCGATATGCCTCCCTTGTAAAGGGTGACTCCCCGCAGTGCGGGGAGATGTCGCGCAGCGACAGAGGGGACGGG